>Ga0326728_10002000_pt1 | contig 69545 bp, 47 predicted proteins | sample MB3enrmetagenome_FD_207602 | JGI IMG/M metagenome (GOLD analysis project Ga0326728, IMG submission 207602) | Lab enriched peat soil microbial communities from McLean, Ithaca, NY, United States - MB31MN | ecosystem: Environmental > Terrestrial > Soil > Wetlands > Peat | place: USA: New York... | reverse complement strand
AAGATCGGCGTAGTAAGTACTCAGTTCGTTGATCATGAACGCGAACACTACACGCGTCGGACTCGTTTTTCAATTGCCCCAGCAGGGGCCACTTTTTCCGAGCGCAGTCTCGGAAAAAGCGTAGCCCCTTATTGGAGCAAAATGGAGCAAAAACGAGCAAATTGCAATGTGGTGGGGGTCGTGTTAAGGTCTTCAGAGTCAGCAAGTAGGCCCGTAGCTCAGCCCGGTTAGAGCGCTACCTTGACACGGTAGAGGTCTGGGGTTCGAGTCCCCACGGGCCTACCAATGCTTTCAATACGTTAGCGATTTCGCTCACCTTTCGCGTTACTCCACTTTGCTCCAATCGGAACCGTCCACCGATCAACACGGTGCGCCCCCGTGATTATTGCTTCGCGGCCCAGATGCTTCTGAATGAACGCGATTGCCTGATCGGCCGCTTGTGGCAGGTAGCTCCGGATTTCGTTGGAGTCCAAGATCCTCACCCGGTCTTACCCAGCGAAGCGACCAGCCTGCAACTACGCATCAGGGAAGCGGTCAAATCGGTTCCTAGCGAAAAGCAGAAATCCGCCGACGGTCGGAACCTCCCGTCCGTGGTGTTCTGTAGTGACTCGCAGATTGCGAAATGCAGTCGGCGCCAGTTTCCAGACAGGTGCAAACAGCTCGGAAGGAGCTCGGAAGTCGAATGCTTCCGAGTTCAATTCCGGGATGGGCTGCTCGCCAAACGATTCGAATTGGCCAAACCGACGCATTTCAGCAATTTGCGCCATGTCGGCACGCCGGTTTGTGGATCCCAAGCGAACGAAGACGACCGCTTCCGGCCCAAGACGCTCAAGGTAGTGGGGGCGCGTCGCACTTGGGTAAACTTGCACTACCAACACCCGAGTCTTTCGCCAAGGCACGATCTCGATATCGGGAACCAGGCGCGGCCGAATCGAATCCGCGATTATGCTAGCCAGCCGCTCCTCGGCGTAAGTGCATCGGGAACGCCGGTCACACGTCTGGTCCTTTCCTCGATGCCTATTACTAGGATGCCTCCGGCCGTATTGGCAAACGCAACCAGGGTCTTTAACAAGCCGTCTGGCGAGGAGAGGTCTCGCTTATACTCAAGGGTTTTTCCTTCCGGTTTGCGGAGAACTTCGACGAGGTTCCCAGCTCTGCATTATGCTCTGAAGCCCGAAGCTTCATAGTGCCTCTGGGTTCAAATAAGGTTAATTCCGAGTGCTTTCAGGGTAGATAGCGATATCCTCACAGGGGCAGTCTAATTCCAGGATTGTTCACGATCCTAGCTCTTAGGAAGTCTTGGCGTCTTGATGAGATAAAGCTCGCAAGATGGCATCAAGAACTTGATCGAAATACTTGCCAACGTCCTCGGCGAGGAACCGGAGGACCAGATAACCGTTTTCTTGAAGCAAGAAATCTTTACGACGATCTCGCCGGTAGGCGGCGGCATCGCCAAGATGTTGGCTGCCGTCCAATTCGATGGCGATTCGGGAGGTCGCGCAAAGCAAATCAACTTCCATGCGGCCCCAGCCATCGAACGGAATCGGCAGCTCCGCGTTCAAACGAAACCTCCCGGTCGTCGCTGCCAAAGTCTCGAGCCGGCGAAATAGAAATGCCTCGCTAGCGCTACGAGCCCGACTAGCGCCCTCGCCATTAGGCAACGGAACTACTGCAACGTTGACAAACAGGTTTGCCAGGGGAGAATCTACGCCATCGCGCACTAAGCGGCGCACGCTTGCGGCATATTGGCTCTTCCACTCGGGATCGATAGGAAGTGGCACGTCCGCTGGCCAGCCGGGCACGGCGCTACCCGGAAGTTGGATCTTGTAACCGATCGCCTCATAGCCGCGCGAGCGACGATCGAACATCCGCGCCAGCATCGGTACGTTCAGGTCCGCATAGTCGTACACGCGCACTTCGCGCTTGCCGTCGTAAAGGCGATGTAACCTGCCCACATATTGGGCGATGGTCCCGTGCCACGAAATGGGCAGCGTCAGAAATAAGGTGTCGAGCCGGGCGTCATCGAAACCTTCGCCCACATAACGGCCGGTGGCCAAGATCGCGCGGGGCTCCCCCGCCGGAATGGCAGCCAAGCGAGCAGGGAGTGCGTCAAGTTCCTTTTTGCGCATCCCGCCTCGAAGCACCACGAGATGTCGCGCCTCGGTTCCCAACTGCTTGGCCATAGAATCCAGGTGCTCATTTCGCTCGGTCAGCACCAGCGGCGAACGTCCCTCGCGAAGAGCTTGAATCACGTCCTGGTGGACAAGCCGATTGCGCTCTTCATCAGCGATCAGTTGCGCATAGAGTTCTTGGAATTGTTGCCGTACATTGGGATTGGCTGGTCGTATCGGACGAAAGTCGGTCGGACGAACCATCACCTTATGCTCAAAGGGGTGAGCCGCCACCTGCTGTTTTGTATTACCCCGATAACGCACAGGACCGCACTGCATAAAGATGATCGGATGGTGGCCGTCCTTCCGCGTAACGGTCGCCGACAAACCTGTGACGAACTTCGCCTTCGCCTGGCGTGCAACCAGCTCAAAGCTTTGTGCAGAGAGATGATGACACTCGTCTACAATAAGGTGCCCATAATTGGCGACCAGGTCATCGACGACGCCGTTTCGGACCAGGCTCTGGATCACCGCCACATCCAGGAGACCAGTGGGTTTTTTGCGGCCACCGCCAATCCGGCCTATGGCGCGGACCGGCATTCCCAAAAAGGCAGAAAGTCGCTCGACCCATTGTTGTTGCAATTGCCGTCGATGCACCAATACGAGCGTATTGACGCCCCGTTGAGCGATCAGCCACGCGGCCACCACGGTCTTACCGAACGCAGTCGTGGCGGCCAGCACTCCCATGTCTTGGGCAAGCATGGCCTGGGCAGCGACGGTTTGCTCGGGACGCAGTTCACCCTGGAACGTCGCCTTCAGCGGCTTGCCAGAGTTGCGCTGGTCATGGACCACTGGCTTGATGTTCAAAGCCGTCAGGGTCTGAAGCAGGTCATCCAGGCAGCCGCGTGGCAATCCAAAGTGCTGAGGATAATCTTCGGTGCAAGCGATAATTCGAGGCTTGTCAAAGGTCGAAAGCCGCATGGCCTGAGCTTTGTAGAACTCGGGATTTTGGAACGCTGCCAACCGGATTAATCGGTTGCGAAGGGCCGGAGGCAGCGCCTCTTTCGCGATGTAGATCTGATTAGCCAAGGTGAGATCCAGGGTTTTCGGAAGTGGGCCAGCGATTTGAGCTTCTTTCCTGCGCCGCGAAGGCGGAGCCATCCAGGGCGTTGTTTCGTCTTCTTAGTCCTGAGGCGCTAACCGCACGCCAATAACTTGTCCCTTGGCTTCCGCGAGACGTACCCTTTCTTCAACTTCAACGCGGTTGATTCTGCGCATTGAAGACAAGAACTCCCATTGGTCAGGATAGGGTGCAAATCGCTCATTAAGGAAAACGCTATTGCCCGATTCCCGCGGCCGCTTCTGCAATGGCAAGGCGATTAAATTTCCGAAGCCGCCTTGCGGAAGAGTATCTTGATTGGGAAAGAAACGGTCGTAGGAATCCAGACCAATGTCGGGACGGCCTTCCATGGTTTCCGTCAGAATGTGCGCCCCTAACTTGCGCGTTAAGGTCGCAGGAACGGCTTCTTCAAAGAAAAACCAAATATGGCCGCCTTTTCCCGACCGCGATCGCTCCAGCGCAGCCGGCAAATCCATCTGACGGCAGGTTTGCAATACAGCCGCGGCGTCCTCCTGCCATGTTGACTTGTCAAAGTCTGCGGCTAGGAAGAGACAGGTTTCATCCAGCAGCATCGGATAGACGCCCATGACGAAATTGCGGCCAAGGTCGTCCTGACCGGAGAGATGCCAGCGAATTACCTCGTCGGTCACGGGAAGAAAACGCTGGTGGGGACATTCGGAACACTTGATTCTGGGTTTTTCGCAAATGCCTTGGACCCATTCATTACCGCACGCTGGCGAATAGCCGGCCTTCCCCGTCTTGCGGTTCTCGAAGCGGCGGGGATAAAGGTCCTCACGGCCGCGAAACAGCGAACGGAAGAGGGAAATTTTGGCCTCGGCGGGTGAATGCTGATTTACGCCGCCTTGCGGCATTGAAGGAAGTCGGGCAGGTGTGTCCACAACACTATTTTACATTCCCAACTCCCCGGAGTTCCAATTACAATCGGAGACCAGCCAAGAGGTTTAGGGACATGACCGTTATCCGCGGGATAGACTGACCTTCTGGCGATGATTCCAAACCACAACCCAACCCACAAAAATCGATGTCTTGTACAACTTCCGCGAACTTTGGCAGTCCTCGCGGTCTTGTAAGTTATTGTAAAGCCAAACCGTGCATTTTTGACTCGGAAGAGGACGACGGCTCGAATTCGCCTGGGCTTGCCAAATCAATGGCTTGCAGACGATTTGACCGCTACCTTTTCCGGTAGGGGTTCATCACTTGATAACTGACCGCCATTCAGGGCGTCGCGCCACCGAGTACATTCGATATCAGCAAGCGCGTCAATTAATGTTATGAATCCTCGAAAGGGTGGCCAAGCCGATCGGCTCACTGACTCCAAAGAATTACAAAGCTTAAACGCATCGAAGTGGATCATTTCACGGAAATCACTCTCCGAGATGCGGACATCGACGGGCGCGATCCTAGGTATCAACCATCCGGTGCTGCTGCAGTTTCTTCCGTTGCCAGTCTTCGATCGGCGAGCAGTTACCGCTGACGAGGAGTTCGGTTGGTAGATGACCGACTTTGCCGCAGCGCGGCCTCCGAGTCAGGTAGTCCGCGAGGTCGAAAATCAAATCACAAAGTGACTGAATCTAGATTAGATTGAACTCAATATCGAATAGCCGCTCGTACGGTGGTCTGTTGGCTCCAGGCTCGTGACCACCTCTCCGCTCCCCGAGCGCTTGACTAGTGTCGCATTACCGAATTAGGTGAAACATGAATCCGCCTCTTCGGGTTGCGATACGTCCAGTGGAAAGGTAGGGCGTTCCGATTGTAATGCCGAACGTAATCGAGGATTTGGCTCACCAAGTCGGGCACGGACCGGAAGATCCCGCGACGGAGGCAGTCCCGGGTGATCATGCGCAGCCAGATCCCCACTAGGTTCAACTAGGAGGAGTAAGTGGGCGTGAAATGCAACTGCACCTGAGGGTGGCGCTCCAGCCAAGCTCGCACGGTCGCCGTTTTATGCACCGAAAGGTTATCCAGAATCAGGTGAATCTGTTTTCGTCGTCGGCCCACCACTTCCTCGTCCAGGAAGCGAACGAACTCCGCACTGGTGTGACGCTCCTAGCAGCGGCTTTGAACTTTCCCCGTGCGAACTTCCAGAGCCGCCAGCAGGGACATCGTCCCATGCCGGACATCCTCGACGCTGTTTAATTCCGGTTCCCCGGCGCGCAGCGGCAAGGCCGGTTGCGTACGGTCCAAGGCCTGAATGGCGGTCTTCTCATCCACGCAAAACACCGGGGCGTTCTCGGGGGGGGGGCCAGGTACAAACCCAGGATATCCTTCGCCTTGCGCTCAAAGTGCGGGTCGGGACTGGCCATATAGCGTTGCACGCGGTGCGGTTGCAGTCCCGCTTGGTGCCAGACACGCATCACCGTCACATGTCCGACGCCCAGGCGGCGAGCCAAGCGTCGACTCGACCAATGGGTCATCGGTCGTGTCGGAGGACTTTGCATCGCGGCCAGAATGGCTGCTTGCTTTTCCGCGGTAAGCTTCTTCGGTCGTCCCGGGCGAGGCGCATCCAGCAGGCCCTCCAGACCTTGCTGTTGCCAGCGCTTTTTCCAGTACACGATGCGGCGGAGACTCATGCCGGACTGCGACTCCACCTTGCGGACTGAGAGGCCCTCCGCCAAAAGCAGCAGTATCTACGCCCGGCGGGCCCATCCTGCCGGCGAGCGGGTCGAACGCACCACCTTCTGCAAGCTCGCCCGCATGCTGTATTTAGAACCACTTAACGCGCCTACGATGAGGGCCGAATCGAATGCTCGCTTTAGGTCCTGTGCTCGGGACGCGTCCTGGCTCAGGCCCCCGGTTTATCAATGAATGCCCGATTTTCCCTGCCCGAGATAATCCACACAGCTTGGGCTTGGGACGTAATCAGAGGAGTTGATCTCTTCTATTTCGATGCCGCCGTTCGAACTCTACTCGAAAGCTCGACTCGGACCGTCTGAAAGTCAACCGGATTCCCGGGCAGCCCTTTTCATTCATTGCAAATCGGGCAAGCGACCTCATCCGAATGATCTTGCTTCACCCTGCCCTTCTCACCGCGACACCCGCATCCGCCAACAGCCGTGGCCAATTGCGCACGGCGGAGCGGTCCCAGTCCTTGATGGAGTCGGGCAATTTGCTCCAGCCAACCAGGTCGGGATGGAGTTTCTTCTGGGTGTCCCGAATGTCGCCGTAACGCCAGCCTTGTTGTAAACGTTCGATGACCCACCTGCCGTGCTCCATCTCGGCCAGCGACTCGATCTCTTCCTTTGTTAACTCCAACGGTTCCACGGGAGTTCCCACCGGCTCGACGCGGAGGCCCGTCCGCTCCAGGAACGCGGCGATCGCCGTGGCTTGCATGCGGTTCGAGTGGCGAAAACCCTCCGCGAGTTTGTCCCACGGCTTCAGGGCAGGATCGGGATTTAGGTAGTGCTTCTCTTGGAGATACGCGGCGTGGATTTTCTGCGCAGCCACTTCCACTTGCTCACTCGTCAATCCCGGCCGTGGAGGCTGGAGGAATGCTTGCACGCTCCGCGTATCGTCCAGCAAGCCGATGAGTCCAGTGCATTCACGCCAATCCGGATCTGCCTGAATATCTGCGGCCGCTCGGGTCGCGGGCTCCATGACCCCAAGGGAAGCCCCGAGGGCCAGCGCGAGGCGGTATTCGAAGGCCGAAATGGACCCGCCATCGATTCCCAGCACCCGAACGTCCTGTGGTTTTACGCCCGCTAACAACAGATCTGTCCAATACTGGAGAGCATGCCCGGGCCCGTAGGTGAGCCCATTCGATGGCACCCAGTCGGTATAACCCATGCCGATGGGTTGGTCATAGGGAAGATTGCGCGGAATGTAGCCCAGGACTTCCAGCGGTCCGCCCTTTTCCGCGTGTTCGACCAGAGCAATTTCTCCCGCCAATCCGGCCACACCGGCGCTGGTGCCGCCTGAGATGAGGGTCCCCGTGAAGTCATTGAACGCGGCTAGCACAACTTGCCGGAAACGGTCGATATTCGCCTGAAAGGCGCGTGCGGTACCTCCCGCCAGGACCACCACGGGCTGGGTGAAGGATGCCCACTTGGCAGACAACCCTGCGGGCTGCTTACCCTTCCAGACGGCTTCCCCTAACAGCAGCAGTTGCAGAATCCAAGCGTGGGATTCCGGTATGTCCCGGCCACGATTTATCCGGTGCACGAATGCGATCTCCGCTTCCAGGGCGGAGACCGGCACAGTGCTTTCCTTCTCGAGGGAGATTTGGATGGCCTTGGCGTAGGCCGCCAGACTATCGTACTGCTGATCCAGGAGCAGTTGGAGCCGCCCCATCGTGAAGAAAGACCACGGCAGTTCTATGCCGGCATCAATGTAGTCCCGGCACCGGTTAACTGCCTGCTTAAAGCTCGGCGCCAAGGCACTGCGCATGCCCAGTTTCTCACCCAGGAAAATCTCGTATTCTACAAAGGAGGCCAGGTGGAACGGGCTCGACGGGTCAGCATCCAGCGCGGCTCGATACGCATCTCGAGCCTTCGTCTCATTGTTTGGAATCTGAGATTGCACCCAAGCCTGATACCCCAAAGCGCGCGTGCGCAGGCTGCCGGAGGCGTCTTTCAGAGCGGCGTCGATTTCGGTACTTCCCTTTTGGAACTCTTTGCTGTGCGGCCCCTGGGTGTGGGCGCGACAGAGCGCATGCCCATGCTCGGCCAGGACTTCGGTTTCGAGCTTGCCCGCGGTGCCGACGAAGGGTTGCAGCAGCTCCACGATTCGCGCGTGGTTGCCGGTGGCGCGGGCTAATTGGGCGAGACGCAGGGCGACCACCGGCCGTTGCGCGGGGTCCGGCTCGCTCTCCAGCACCATCTCGAGGATGTCCGTCTCCTCCGCCAAGCGCTTCCTGTGCATATAGGCGCCGTAGTGGAGTTTGTAGGCGTCCAGTTCGCGCACGCATTTGCCAAACTCCTCGTCGCCTTCTTCGAGCAGCGCCGCCACGCGCGCCAACTCCCTTTTCAAGTTTTCCTGCACCTTCAGGCTTGTCTTGTAGATCCGGTCGTGGCTGATGCTGGCGTGAGCATGTTGGAGCAGGGTGCGGACCTGGATCTCCGCTTTGCGGTCCCCGATTTCGGTCGGGACTTCGAGGCCGAGCATCATCTCGCCTTTGAGCTGCACCACGTAGTGGACCGAGAGATAGCCGAACTCTTCCGTCCTGAGCCGGGTCCGCACGTCCAAGCTGTTCTTTTCGTCAATCTCGAAGTTCTCGCGGATCAACGCGCAAATGCGATCCACTTCCGCCTGCGTCTCCGTGATCACCCGCGCGCCGCAAAGGTCCGTGGGCCCAATGCCGAGGGACATGTACTTCTTCGCCTTGCGGGCCATTTTCTCGGCGAAGCTGGCGAAGCTCTTCGGGCGTGACTGCACGATCGCCATCGGCGCCCGATCGCGGCACGCGACTTTCAGTACCTTCTCGAGGAAGCTGGCGTAGGTTTGGTAGATGGGGTATTCCGCCCTGTATTCCGCACATCTGTCACGGTGCCACTGACGTTCGTTGTCATTCATGGAATCCTCCAGGTGTACCGGCAGCGGCACCTGGCCCGATCTGGCCGGGACGCCGCCCTTTGAATCCACTAACCTCTCGCTTGGCGAGAAATGCCGCCCTTTGCTTCAAAACCCTCTCCCCCTGGGAATCTGTGCGGCGCGGGCGCGACCCATATCAATCAAGACCCAGTGCCTTCTGTGCGCTCAGTGCAATACGCAGTTGTTTCTCGCTCCCCATTTTCCGCGCCAGCATCTCCTGGTGCTTCAGGAGTTCTGCCGCCCGAACTAGCTCACCCCGTTGAGCATGAATGAAAGCCTGGTTGCTGTAGCAATTCGCGAGGCTCGGCATTTTTCCAATTTGGTGACAAATGCCTTCCTGTTCAGTAAGCAGCTCTAGTGCCTCGCTCCAGTGATTCAATTTCATCTTCAAGGTAGCTTGATTGCCAAGGCACACCTGGAGGCTGTCCAAGTCGCCCACCAACCGGCACAAGGACTCCTCGTGAGCATAAATCTCAAGTGCCTTTTGGAGGTTTCCTAACTGCATGTAAGCCACAGCTTCGTGCCCCAAACACCCAGCGAGTTGCTGCCAATCTGCAAGTTCCTCAAGGATAAGTCTGTGCTCCCCGATGATCTGCAAGGCTTGCTCATTGTTGCCGCATTCCAGGAGTATAGATTCCTGTGCCGCCATCGCAGTGGATTCCATTCGTAGATGGCCACCGGCGTGCGATACGCGCCGAACACCTGCGAAAATGGACCACGCAGTTTCAAGGTCATCCGTGTGATCTCGTTCCAATAGCAAAATTCCCTGGAAAACGAGGGCTCGCAATGCGCCCTCGAGATAGATATGGTCGAACGCCTTCGCGACGCCATCACAAAGCCGAAACGCCTGATCGGGATAACCACAGTAACGCATGATCTCCGCCAAAAAGAGCAGGAAGTCGGCTACTTCCGGCCGCTGTCCGGCCAGCCAAATGTAGGAGCCTGGATCTCGAAGGACCAATGTGTATGCTTCAGGCAAACTCCCCGGCAAGGTTGCCTCCACGTCGGTCCAGGTTGAGGATAGTTGATACCTGTCGACGGACCAGATCGCTGAAACCAGAGGTACGTTGCCCATTCGTTCTACAAGCCATTTCCACTCTTTCGCCTCCCTTAGCTGCCACAGCAACTCATCGATTGTCCGTTGAGTAGGGTCAGCTTTCACATCGAAGTATGTGGCAAGCCGGCGGTGCTCGGCTCGTTGGGCGTCGGATGAATCAGCAAAGAGTTCCCGCTGAACGGCCTCCCGCAGATAATCATGCCCGAAATTCACGAGCCCCGCCCGCACGGACAGCGAGCGCTCCGCCACCAAGTAAAACGGCGTCCAACGCCCGCGGGGCAGGGGCTCACCGTCGTGTCCCAGCAGATCCATGAGCTCTGGTTCTGAAAGCCCACGCCGTGCCGCCCAGATCAGTCGCAGGGCATTGGCCACGCGCGCTTCGGGATAATCACGAACCCAGCGCTGGATGATAAGCCGGTAGAGATCGGAGGGGGTCGCGGCGCGAAGATAATTTTCCATAGTTTCGTACAGTTCCTCATACCGTCCGAATACTCGAATCTCATCCAGGAACGTCCGCAGATACAGGGGATTCAAAGTCTGAGGATGAGCCTCGATGGCGGACAGAAGCTCTTTCGAAGCCGTTCGCCCACCCAGAGCAAGATAGCCGGTTACGATCTGCCGGCGCTCGTCCGCATTCAACAGCTCCACCGTCATCGTGCGCCATTGCCGCTGCTGGGTAGCGTCCAAGGCTCGACCCGGCAGGGACGATGCCAGCACGCGCACATTGGTGGGGAACACGCGCGGCAGCCAAGCCAAGTCCGGGGCGTTGTCCCTGTCCTCGAGCTGGTTCAGCCCATCCAGCACCAGTACGATTCGCCGCCCGGCGGCCGTTTTGACCAACCACTCGTCCAGGGCCGAGCGCAACTTCTCCGGCGTAGAGGGCAGCTCATCACCCAGGTTGAAGCCCCGCTTCAGCTCTCCCAGGATGCGGGAGACCACCCGTATCCAGTCGGCGCTGTCGGGGGTGGAGCCGATGTAGTGCTGGATGATCAGGTCCTGAGGATGGCTTTCGCGGTAGCGCTCGACCCAGTTGGCCAGCAACGCCGTCTTCCCGCAACCGGATTCCCCAGTCAGCACCAGCGGTGGGTTGGCAGACTCAACGTGCTGGTCGAGAAGCTCAAAGTATCTGGGCCGGGGGATGTACAGGTCACGACGCGAGCGGGCGTACTCTTCGTGGCGGTTGGCCTCTTGGTCCAGGGGATCGGGAACTTCTGCGGGCGGGTACAGCTCCTCGATGATCCGGGTGAAGTCAGCCCGAATCAGATCACCCAAGGCCTTGGGATCGGCGTAGTTTTCACGGGGTGGGTACTTGAGCTTCTTCTGCGCAGCGGCAGTGCGGATCCGTTCCTTGAGGGCCGTCAGCTTCCGCTGCATCCGCTTGGCGCGGGGGCCGGTTTCGACGAAGTCGTCCTTTTTTCCAGCAGGCGCCACAGCCACGTAGGCTGGATCGCGGAAGTAGAAGAGTGCCCGGCCGGCCATGGCCGGGTTGTTCAGAACGCCGTGGAGGATCTCGATCTCGGTGACCGAGTGCTCGAGGTGCTCCCGGAGCCAAGGCTGTTGTTCCACGAGTTCCGCCGGCATGCTCTGTGGCACCCAGCCGTAGCGCTCCCCCAGCAGGCCAATAAAGAACGGCCGGCTGCGCTCAATCTCTGCCAGGCAGTAGGGCAGTACCTTGCCCTCGGCCTGCTGCTCGGAAGTGATGCCCCAGCGCAGGTCCACCTCGGTCCAAGTGACGGCTCGCGACTCGCAGAGCTTGCGAAGTCGAGGGAAGACCTTTTTGACCAGCTCATCGCGGTCGGCCTGCATATCGCGGAAGGTGGAAGAGATGAAAACGCGGATTTGACGGCTACGAAGAGGGGCATCGCTCATAGCCAACCCGAAGACGGATGAGGAGTGTACGGCCTACCGATTCAGCGTCACATTATGGGCTTCAAGGGGACTGGATACAACAACATTACACGGCAGAAAATTGACGCGTAACTACTCTGCCTCGGGGCAGTTGTATTTTTTGCCTGGGAATTCGTTATCGCCGAACTTCTGGACGCAGTATGTCACATGCCAGTTGCAGATACTCCGTCGTTTTGGCTCGATGGCTGAGCCAACTCAACCGCCCTCGAACGTCGACGATCCCTTATTCCTGGCGATGACCTACGCGCCTCGACATGACGGACCTTTGGTGACACAATCCTTCCGCCGGATCTCCGAAGGTTCGGCAAAGGGATACAGCTTGTTGTTCGCAGGGTTGGAGTGCGCCAGACGCAGTACTATTCACTACCTGTTTCACAGGTGCGCTTGAAAATACTCATGAAGGTACGGGATCACACTGCCCGATTCTCTCGTACAAGGGCCCGTTCCAAGTGGGGGGACCATGGCGAAAACGATCGTTGTCACTGGCGATTTACTGGTTCAAGAGAATCTTTTCATTAACGAATCGAGTACGGATTGCCGGGCAGGTGCTTATTCCGAACTCGAGGTTCAGGAGGAGCACGAAGGCGCGTGGCGGTTGGCGGAGTTGGTCCGAGCGGCGTTCGGAACGCCGGGGAATGCCGATTTTAAGTTGTCCGCCCCGGTGGCCACCTCGTCTGCCTCTCGCGCGGTGGTGGTGTGGGCACCGTTTCCACCCGTGCAGGGTGATAAGGTTAAGCCCAAGGATCGGGTCTGGCGGATTGAAAAGCGCCTCGGGGTTAAACGACAATTGAACGCAGAACCGCCATCGTATGGCCCTGATACGACAGCCAGTCCGGACATCCTCGCGATCGAGGATTGCGCCTTGGGATTCCGAGAGACGCCACAGATTTGGCCAGCGGCTCTCCGGGAAGGCGGAAAGCCCGCTAGCATCATCCTGGCGACTAACGGGCCGCTCTTGGAGGGCGCGCTTTGGGGAAAACTGCTGAAGGAGCATCGTGACCGGCTCACCGTAATCGTGCCGGTAGACGCCCTTCGTTCGTGCGGGGCGGCAATAAGGGCGCCACTCTCCTGGGACATGACGGTTGAGCAGACAGCAGCCGAACTCTTGGGCGACCGATTCGCCAGCAGCTTGGCACTTGTTCGCCGTGTTGTCGCGGTATTCGGTACGGACGGCGCGGCAAGCTTTGCGCGCCTGCCGCTCGACGGCGCACCCGGCAGCGGGCTTTCGGAGCACGTGCAATTTGAGGGCTTCCTCTACGATCCGGAATGCCTGGAAGGAACCTGGACCGCCAAACGCCTTGGTGTCGTCCACAACGCGATTGAAATTATCACCGCGGCACTGGCCCGACACGAGCTCGATCCTGCCTGCTACCCTTTATATATCGCCCTGGGACGAGGGCTGGCAGCGGCGCGGGTATCTCATGCCAGCGGCGCCGGTCGCGTGGGCGCTGGTCGCCCTGATGTCTCCAATCAGAACCTTGGGGGGCTGCTCCATCCGAAACAGGGCGAGCCGGCTGCCACCTACTTTACCGCATTTCCACACGGCATCCTTGAGGACCCAAAACTCAGCGCGAGGCCAGCCACGCAATCGGACTTGTTGGAGGATTTCACTGGAATGGGTCTTGACTGCGTCGTTTCAACCGGCATTGACGTCGTGCTTCGCGGCCCCGAGGTCGCATTAGCGCCCGTTCCGAAAGCGAGTTTCGGAAGATACTTCACCGTGGACCGCACCGAGACTGAGTGCCTCAATTCGATCCGCAACCTGATCGTCACCTATCTAAACAATCCAAAGGACACCCGCCCCTTGTCCTTCGCGGTATTCGGTCCGCCCGGTTCCGGGAAGTCATTCGCCGTCAAAGAACTGATGCGCGATGTCGCCGGCGATTTGGCGGCAAGCTACGATTTCAACCTGTCACAGATGAGGGACATTTCCGACTTGCACCAGGCCTTCCACCGCATTCGCGATGCGGCCACCCGGAACCTGACGCCGTTTGTCTTCTGGGACGAGTTCGACACCGCCAAGCTCGATTGGCTGAAAGACTTCCTCTGCCCCATGCAGGATGCCGAGTTCCACGTTGGCGGGGCCAAGTACCCGTTTGGAAAAACGATCTTCGTCTTCGCGGGCGGAACCGCAGCAAGCTTGGCCGATTTTGATAAGAAACCCACCTCTCCTGAATACAAGGATTTCAAAGAGAAGAAAGGACCCGACTTCGTTAGCCGCCTGCGCGGACATATTGATGTCAAAGGCCCCAATCCGGAGGATGGCGCCTCAGGCCACGCGCACGTCATCCGCCGCGCCATCATGCTGAGGAGGAACCTGGAGAAGCACGCCCCGCACCTCCTTGATCCCAGCACCAAGCATCTGGCGGTGGACGCGAGCATCGTGCGTGCGTTTCTCATACCCCCGAAATACCTGCACGGCGCAAGATCGCTGGAGTCGATCGTTAGCATGAGCAGCTTGGCCAAGGCTTCGCGCTTTGGCGCAGCAGAATTGCCTTCCACCGACCTCCTGAAGCTCCACGTCACCGATGACTTCGAAGCCAAGGTCAAGGAACCGGCGCTGGGCTTGCAGGAGATTGAAGCTCTGGCGGATTACTGCCATGAGGCCTACCGTGCAGCCATTGTGCGCGGACCGGAGCCCAACCCCAACGATGTTCGTTTCGCGGAGTTGGCAAATGACATGAAGGAAAGCGGCCGAAGTGGCCTCCGCTCGACACTTGTAGCACTCGCCGCGTTAGGCTATAGGCTGGTTCGATGCACCCCGGGCGCGCAGTCAGTCGCCACGCTGCCGGCCGAGCAGCACGAACCCCTGAAGCGCCTGGAACATGACCGCTGGCTCCGCGAGCGACTGCAGAAAGGGTGGGCCTTTGGCAAGCCGTCTAATCGGGCGCTTCGTCTCAACGAGAATGTTCTGCCGTTCGACAAACTTCCCGGCCAGGCCCGTCCATTGGACTTCCTGGCGGTCGAGGCGATTCTTAAGCGCCTGCCTGAACTCGGTTATGCCGTGGTGAAACTGGAACCGGGGAAACCGGAACAGCATGACACCCACTCTTGAAGACGCCATTATCCTCGCTGCTGGTGCTCACCGCGGTCAGGTGGACAAAGGCGGGCAGCCCTATATTCTGCATGTTCTGCGCGTGATGCTCCGGCAGGACGATGAGACCGCACGGATGGTCGCCGTGCTGCACGACATCCTGGAAGATACCCCTGTCACATTCTCCGACTTGCAATCCGCTGGCTACAGCGAGCAGGTTTGCGACGCCGTGGACTCCCTGACGCGCCGGAGGGGAGAGACCTATGAAGCCATGGTCGAGCGCGTTGCGACAAATCCGTTGGCGCGGCAAGTGAAAATCGCCGACCTCGCCGACAACCTGGATCTGAAACGCACGGTGCCGGCTGATTCCGCTGCCGCGGAACACCGCGCAAGGTACGAGGCCGCACGCAAGCGGCTGCTCGCCGAAGCATCAGAAGGGTGAACTGACCCATGGCTGACGTCTTCATTTCGTATTCCCGCAAAGACACTGAGTTTGTCCACAGGCTGCACGAAAGCTTGGCCCAAGGCAGCCGCGACATCTGGGTCGACTGGCAGGACATCCCTCCAACCGCAGAATGGTTAAGAGAGATCTTTTCCAGCATCGAGGCTGCGGACAATTTCTTGTTCGTCGTGAGCCCGGAATCTTGCGCATCCGAGATGTGCCGACAAGAGGTGGCTTATGCCGAGGCTAATCACAAACGGATGATCCCGGTCGTCTGTCGCCCCGTCGATCCACAAGCGCTGCCCCCGGCGGTCGCTCGTATCCAGTGGATCAGCTTCACCAGCGGCAGCTTCGAGGCTGCCTTTCGGTCTTTGATTGAAGCCCTTGATACGGATTTGGATTGGGTCCGCTCGCACACACGCTTGCTAGTGCGTGCACGCGAATGGGACGTTAAGGGGCGGGACGGCAGTTTCCTGCTGCGCGGGATGGACCTGCAGGATGCCACCCAATGGCTCGCCCAGGCCGTCATTAGAGAGCCCACGGCGGCAGCCCTGCAGAGAGAGTACATCCGGGCCAGCCAGGAATGGGAAGCGGGCGAGATTCAGCGCCTCAGGGAATTGAACGAAGAGAAGGGCCGGCAGGCGCGCATCGCCATTGCCCGCGAACGAGTTTCCTACGCGTTAGGCAGCCTCGAGGAGAACCCGGAGCTAAGCCTCTTGCTTGCCATGCACGCGGTGGCTGCGACTCGGTCCCACGACCGTTCGGTGGTTCCTAAAGCCGAGGAGATGGTCCATCGAGCGCTGCTGAAGTCGCAGGTTCGACTCACCCTCAACAGCGTGGCTTGGGCGCCGACTGGGCAGGGGGTGGCAACCGGGAGTACCGACGGCACTGCCAAGATCTGGGAGGCGACAACGGGACGCGAGATGCTCGTTCTATCGGGCCATCGGGGGGCCGTTTCCAGCGTGGCTTGGAGCCCGGACGGCGAGCGAGTGGCTACCAGGAGTGCGGACCATACCGCCCGGTTGTGGGAGCCAGCGAAAGGGCGGGAACTCCTCACCCTCCCGGTCGCCTGGGAACCGGTGACCAGCGTGGCTTGGAGCCCGGACGGGAAAAGGCTGGCCTCGGCGGGCGAGGACCGCACCGTTCAGGTCTACGCCATGGACCTCGAACTTCTGATGTTCCTCGCCCGGTCGCGCGTCACCTCGAACCTGACGCTCGAAGAGTGCCGCAAGTATCTCCACGTCGACGAAGTCCCGCCCATTCCGTGACGGCGAGCCACGAGCACGCGCCGGTGGAATGCATCAACTTCCGGTAGAAGCCCCGTGGCAGCGGCGGCGTGTGCATCCGGCGGTTATCCCGGCGGGGTGGTACCCGTTGACATTCTCTCGCCGTCACGAACCTATCCCCTCTTTGGTGAGGGAAAAAGCACCCGCGCTCGGGTGTGCTGATGAGTTCGTTCGCTTCTACTCCAGCGCCTGCCTTACAGCATTCAATATCGGCTCGATCTGCCTGGCGAGCGCCGTCAGTCCGTGGCGTGTCGCGATTCGGTAGGCCTCTTCCGCGAGGGGAAGAGCCTCACGCGGACGTCGCATCTTGAAGTTGAGTTGCGCCGCCTGGTTGACCAGCGAAATCGCCATTCCGTCGACAAGGCCCAGCTCGCGGCAGATGCGCTCCTTCTCCTTGTGCAGCGCCATCGCCCCGTCCAAATCTCCTTGGGCCTGGAGGACCAGCGCCTGGTTGCCGAGGGTTTTTTGCAGCCCAACCTTATTCCCCAGCTCGCGGCAGAGGCGCTCTTGGTCCGTGTACAGCGCCATCGCCCCGTCCAAATCTCCTCGGTGATAGTGGATCAGCGCCTGGTTTCCGAGGCAGGCTTGCAGCCCGTCCTTGTTCCCCAGCTCGCGGCAGATGCGCTCCACTTCGTTGAGCAGCGCCATCGCCCCGTCCAAATCCCCTTGGGCCTTAAGGATCAGCGCCTGGCCGGCGAGTGAATTCGACAACCCGTCCTTGTTACCCAGCTCGCAGCAGATGCGCTCCTGCTCTCTGTGTAGGGCTATCGCCCCGTCCAAATCCCCTCGGGCGCTGAGGATCACCGCCTGGTTGCCGAGGCAGGCTTGCAGGCCATCATTGTTCCCCAGCTCGCGGCAGATGCCCTCCTGCTCCTCGTACCGCGCCATCGCCCCGTCCAAATCTCCTCGGTTCTTGAGGATCAGCGCCTGGTTGCCGAGGCAGTCACTCAAGTTCGTTTGATCACCCGTCGCACGATAGTGCTCCACCAGCCAGGAGCGAAGCGAAAACGCCTCTTCGGGATGGCCGGTGTCGCCCAAGAGACGGTCGAGCCGCCAAATGGTGGAAGCCATCTCCGCTTGCGGCGCATCGAGGACCGGCCGATAGCCATCTACCATCCGGAACGATGAATGCTCCTCGATCAGCGCCCAGTTGGCTTTCACCTCGAACGGATTCGCCTCCCAGGCCGCATCGAAGAACGCGAGACCGGCGAGCAAAGCGTACAACCGCTGCCACGCATCGGCCTCAGCCAGTTGCCAGGGCAGTTCATCGACCTGGCGAGGATTCAATTCCAAACGATGGAAATACTCCGCCAGTCGCAGATGCGCACGGCGGCAATCCTCCTCCGTCGGAACATAGAGCTTGCGAACCGCCTGACGGAAATAGTCGTGGAAAAAGCCGATCAGACCCATGCGTCTGACCAGCGACATCTCGGCGGCCAGGTAGAGCGGCGACCAGTAGATGCGCGGGAGAGGATCGTTATTCGATCCCAGCAGCGCCAGAATCTCGGCCTTCGCGAGTCCCCGTCGTGCCGCCCAAAGGAGCGACATGGCGTTGCGGACAAGTCCGCGATGCCCGGCATCCTCGTAGTCCTTCTCATAGCGTTCGAGGACCTTCTCGTAGAGCTGGTCCACCGTCCCGGCCTTCAGGTAGTTGTCGATGCACTTACCGAGAGTCTCGTGATCACCCCATAAGCGGAGCTCCTCGAGCAGCGCGCGCAGGTAAAGCGGGTTAGCCGACTGTGGGGCCGCCGCAATGCGCTCGACACGCGGGGGGCTGAGCTCCTTCCGATATTGCTTTAGATACTCGACGACCAACTTCTGTCGCTCGTTCCTGTCGAGCGGCTGCACCGCCATCGCCGGCCAGTCGCGCTGCTTGAGATCGTCAAGCGGACGCCCCGGCAGCGTCGACAGGATGAGCCGGATGTTGGAGGGAATCTCCGGTGGAAGCCAGACCAAGTCCGGCGCCTGATCGCGGTCCTCGAGCTGATTGAGACCATCCAGCACCAGGATGACGCGTCCCCGCGCGGCCGCCATGGAGAGCGCATTCGCAAACCGCTCGCGCAACGCATCCGGCTGGTCCGGAATCTCAATGCGCAGATCAAACTTGCGGTTGAATTCCCCCAGGATGCGCCGCAGCATCGCCATCCAGTCGGCGCTCGCCGGAGTCGCGCCGATGAAGTGCTGGATAATGAGTTCGCCCGAATGGTTAGCCCGATAGCCCCGCACCCAGTTGGCCAGAAGCGCTGTTTTGCCCGACCCCGACTCGCCCAGGACCACCAGCGGCGGTCCGTCGCCAGCGGCGTGCGCATCCAGCCGATCGGTGTACTCCCGACGGCCGATGTAGACGCCCACTTTCTCTCCCGGGCGGACTTCCACCACGCAACGGCTGCTCGCGAAGATCCCGTGCTCGGCCGCCTCGCGATCCAGCGCGTCCGGTTGGGTGCCTTCAGGAAAGAGCCGGTCGATGACGCCCCTCATGTCCTTGAGCACCAACCTTCCCAACGTTTTGGGGTCCGGGTAGTTCTCCTGGGTTGGGAATCGGCTTCCACGGATGCGATCTTTGAGTTCCACCAACTTCGCTCGCGCCGCCGGGTTCTCGGAGATGAAATCGGCGGGGTTAGCGCCCGGGGGCAGACGTCTCAAATACTCGGGATCGCGGAAGTAGAAAAACGCTTGACCGGCCATGGCCGGGTTGTTGAGGACACCGTGCAGGATTTCAAGCTCGGTGACGGAATGCTTGAGATGTTCCTGAAGCCAAGGCTCGCGCTCGATAAGCTGGGACGGAATCGCGTCCGGCACCCAGCCGTATCGTTCACCCAGCAGCCCAATGAAGTAGGGACGGCAGCGGTGGATTTCATCGAGGCAGATAGGCAACACTTCACCGCGTTCGGATTGTTCTTGGGTGATTCCCCAACGCAGGTCCACCTCGCCCCAGACCACGCCGCGCGACTCGCAGAGTTTTCTCAAGGCAGGAAACATGTGTTTCGCCAGTTGCTCGCGCTCCTCGACCATGTCACGGAACGTGGAGGAGACAAAAACGCGGATGACACGCGCCACGGGTTCATCGGTTCTAGGCGCTCTGTCAGGCATCGGAAAGTCCTCCAAAAATCCATGAAAAGATATATTGGTATTGGTCTTCAGTACGCCTGGGAGTGGCAGAAACCATCTGACAAGCTTCGCTTTTGAGCCCCGGATTCATGGGTTGCTCGATTGGTTCTCTGGCCGAGATTGTACTCCAATCGTTCGTAAAGCGTTTGCGGTTGTTCTCGCTGAAGGATTTCCTCAAGTAAAGCAGGCCGGTGTAACGGTGCGCCACAAAACGCTCCGTAACTTGGTTCGGTGGTATCATCGCCTCCCTGGACCACTGCCATGCCTATCGCGACTCGCACCTTTCGCGTTTTCGTGAGTTCGACTTTTGAGGATTTGAAACAGGAACGCGACGCGCTTCAGCGTGACGTGTTTCCGAAGTTGCGCAAACTGTGCGAGCGGCACGGGGCGCGCTTCCAGGCCATCGACCTCCGCTGGGGCGTGCGCGACGAGGCGGCGCTCGACCAGCAGACCATGGAGATCTGCCGGCGTGAGATCGAGCGTTGCCAGCGCACTGGGGTCAAACCAAACTTCATCGTCCTGCTGGGGGACCGCTACGGCTGGCAACCCTTGCCCCCCAGAATTTCGGCCTCTGAATTCAACGTGCTTCTGCCGCACATCCAACCCGCCGAGGTGGGGGTGCTGGCTGAGCAATGGTATCGGCTGGACGAGAATGCGGTCCCGCCCGAGCGCTGCTTGCAGCCTCGCACCGGCGAATTCGTCAATCCGGCCGCCTGGAATTGGCTGGAGCAGACCTTGCGTCAGGCCCTTGCGGACGCCGCGCGGGAGGCCAGGCTACCGGAAGGCGAGCTCATCAAATACGAAGCGTCCGCCACTCATCAGGAGATTCTGGCAGGCCTGGGCGAGACCGAGGCCGACCGGCGACATGTTTTCGGGTTCTTCCGGCGGCCAACCGGCCAAACCGATGTGCGGTTGGACGGTTTAAAGGCCTACCTGCGCACGTGCCTGCCCGACAATATCGTGGAGTTCGATCCGGGCGATATCGCAAAGCTCTGCGACGCAGTTTTCGCGTATCTCCGGCAGGCGATCGAGTCGCAGGCGAAGCGCTTCGAGGATCGTCCGGCGCTGGATCTGGAAGTGGAAGCGCACGATCGCTTTGCCGAAGACCGCTGCCGCATTTTCACCGGGCGCGAAAGCGTGCTGAACACAATCGCCGATTACCTCCGCGGGGAAGAGCGCCGACCGCTGGTGCTGCACGGCGAGTCGGGGTCGGGCAAGTCCGCGGTGATGGCGAAAGCTTCACAGCAGTACCAGGGTCCGGGCCGGATGATCCGGCGTTTCATCGGCGCGTCCCCCCAATCGGCGAGCGGCCACGCGCTCCTCACCAGCCTCTGCCGACAGATCGCGCCGGGTGAGACGCCGGTTGATTACGCGCAACTCGAGAATGCGTTCAAGGACCAGTTGAAGGTGGCGACCCCGGAGCAACCGCTGGTTCTCTTCATCGACGCCCTCGATCAACTGGCCGCCGGCGACCCGGCGCGGGACGTGACCTGGCTCCCGCCGGAGTTGCCGCCGCACGTCAAGGTGATCGTCTCGACCACCGGCGATGGGGAAGGGTTGCCGGAGGGGACGCCCGTCCGACTCGAGCGCATGGCGCAGTCGGAAGGCGGGGAGGCGCTCGAAACCTGGCTCCGGGAAGCGGGGCGTACGCTCCAGCCCTGGCAACGCGAGACAGTGCTGGTCCATTTCGGACGCTGAGGCCTGCCGCTTTATCTGAAGCCGGCGGCGGAAGAAAGCAAGCTCTGGAAGTCGTATGCGCCCCAGGAAGAGTGCACGCTGGACGAAGGCGTCGCGGACGTCATCGATATGCTCCTCGATCGATTGGCGAGCAACGCCAATCACGGGGCCACGCTGGTGGAGCGCAGCCTGGGTTATCTGGCTGCGGCGCGCTACGGTCTAACCGAAGACGAAGTCCTGGATGTGCTCACGGCAGATGACGCCGTCTGGAGTGACTTTGATCAGCGCAAACACCACGAGGTCAGCGAGCGCCGCCTGCCGGTGGTAGCGTGGTCGCGGCTGTCGCTCGATCTGGATCCCTACTTCACGGAGCGCGCCGCGCCTGGCGGAACAGTGATCGCTTTCTACCATCGTCAACTGGCGGAGCATGTCACGCAGCGGTTCCTTGCCGGGGTTGAATCACGGGGTCGCCATGCTAACTTGGCACGCTACTTTGCTGCCAAACCCGCTTGGTTGGACGAGGGAAGGAAGGTGCCCGACACCCGACGAGCCGTCGAATTGGTGTTTCAGCAACGTTCAGCGGAGCAATGGTCGGAAGCCGGGGCAACACTGTTGGATAGCCAATTCCTGTTTGCGAAGATCGGAGCGGGGATGGCGGTGGATCTCGACACCGACTATCAGGCGCTGCTCCAAGAGGCTCCGGAGATGTCGCTGTCCCGCCGCGACGGGCTGCGGCTGATTGGTGGCGCTCTGCGGTTGTCAATGCATGTGGTCGCGCAGGATTCGGAGCAGTTCGCCTCGCAGATGGTCGGGCGTTTGCTAACGCATTGCGACAAAGCGGATGTGGCGAAGTTCGCGAACGCCCTTACCGCCGCCGCCCCCCGCCCGTGGCTGCGGCCGTTGCACGCCGCGCTGCATCCACCTGGCACGACACTGCTGCGCACCCTGGCCGGCCACTCGGACCCGGTCCTTGGCGTGGCGGTGAGTGGGGACGGGCAGCGGGCGGTCTCGGCTTCTCGGGACAAGACGCTGAAGGTGTGGGACCTGGAAACGGGTGCGGTTGTGGCCACCTTCTCTTGCGATGGGAGTGCACGTTGTTGTGCCTTTGCCGGCGCTGGGAAGATCGTCGCCGGCGACGCGGGGGGCCGCGTCCACTTTCTGGCGCTCGAACTCTAAGAGGCTCAAGTCAGTCAAGACGCTCTCCCGCTTCTCTACGGGAAATTGCAGACGCCAAGAAGCCAACGTCTGCGCCTGCCTGAATGCCTCTGCTTGACCAAACGTTCCCAGAGCGCGTCCGTGTGCATCTTTTCCGGGAAGGGCCCGCACATCAAGACGCTTCCCGCCCACGGTCAATCGAGACTGTTTCTTAGCTTGTTAATAAGCCTGTTCAGGGCACTGTCACTCTCGCGCGCTGCCGCAATCTTGCTGATCGAATGCAGCACCGTCGTATGATGCCTTCCGCCGAAGTCCATGCCAATTTGCGGTAGCGATGCGGAGGTCAACCCCATCGCAAGGGACATCGCAATTTGCCGGGCGTAAGCAATCCCCCGGCGCATACTCTTGGACTTCAATTCTGTTGAAGATGTGGAGGAACTCACTTTCCGCACGCCTCTTCCCGGCTATGAATTGAACGCTGTCCATCAGCAACACGTCCAGGCTTCGGTAGTTGTTGCGGAATGAAGCCAGCCGACCGTGGCGGCAGGCGTTGATGAACTCGTTCGCAAAAGTCTCCCCACAAACATATGCGAACCGCATCTCTTTCCACTTGTCCGTGATGGTGTGGCCGATAGCCTCCAGCAGATGCGTCTTTCCGAGCCCGACGCTGCCGTAGATGAACAGCGGGTTATGCAACTTCCCGGGAGAATCCGCCACGGCGAGGGCCGCCGCGTAGGCGAATTGGTTGCCCCTGCCGACGACAAACGTGTCGAAGGTATAACGCGGATTCAACTGGTGATCCATCGGTTCAGCCCCCAGGGCGGACGCTCGAAGTTCTTGGGTCCATCTCGTCAGTGTTTTGGTGCGGACCTGTCGCAATAACCAAACGACCTTCGCCCATCCTGGTCGAGCTGAGCAACCCAGCCGCCCAGACTTTACTTAGCAAACTATTTTCCACCCTCTGTGCCAGGTAAAAGCCTCCATGGCGCCCGGCATCGCGGGCATTCGCGTAGGCCCAGAGTCCGCGACCTCGGGCAGTTGCCGCTCAATGAAGCGCCGCAACCACTGAAGGGCATCCGCGTGTTGAGCCGGAGTCAAACCGTTAAAGAATTTCCCCCGCCCAAGCGCTTGGTATTATCTTAGGGAGTCAGTCCTCATGCGCCAATCATGCGCCACACTACAAAAACCCCCAAACCCAAAATCGAATTTTCAAACGCCGGTCCAAGCACGTATAAAAAAACCTGCTCCCCCTCTCCTCAGGACAACGCACGACGGATTTCCGGGTCAGCTTCTCTCTTCTGCTGTGAGATTGCGGAGAACGGCTCGCCCGATGCGCAGAATCGTCCCGCCGTGCGCTTTGCTGCTACGTAGCCGCATGCGGGACGGCTGTTCACCTATGGGAAGCATGGCAATCACTCTGAGGCGGCGAAGATTGAAAAGTTGTAGAATAGGGTGCAATTACAGGAGGCCTCTATGAAAGCCCCAAGGCGAGGCACTATGAAACGGATTTCGTCGGCCTTGGTGGTGTTGTTCTTTACAAGTGCGGCACTGCCGAAGGAAAACCCACGCATCACTATCCAAGTCGTTGGAACGCAGACGAGCGAACGACGTTACACCAATACCACACCGGGACCTGTCATAACATCCCAAACGACCTGCAGCGCCAACCGGAATAGCTCCGGTACCGGCCCCACCGTTGATCCCGCCAGCACCACGCTCTGTACTACCACATCCCAAACCGGCGCTCCGCCGGTGACTCTTGTAAGTTCCATGAAGGAAGAACATGTGCGAGCGATTATGCCCGACGGGACGCACGTGACGCTATGGTGCCAAACAGGCTTCCATAGGTGCGACTCGCTGCGACCGGGTAACTACTCCGCTGAAGTCAAAGGCAACACGGTCTGGATGTACCCTCACGATCTGTCGGGCAAGGAGCACAAAATTAGGTACAAGGCGATGCGTGGTGATTGGTGATACGGAGTCTTGCCAGAGTGGCCCCACCAGCGCGTCAGGATTGGCTCAGGAGAGCGTAAGTTATTGTACCCACTCACCAAACCTGGGCACAATGGTCGCTGTCATTTGCGACTCGGCGGCCACTCCCCCGATACACCCACGCGGCGTAAACGGCACCGGGAAATGATCTCAGGACTCTTGTGTTGCTCAAGGGAGAGGTGTCACGCGTTCCCACATAGATGAGTATGTACCACGGTGCCTTGCCCTTACTACCCTGCACACCTTCCTCTGATTTGTGACCGCCACGGATCAAATTTCTTCGTTCTCGGGAATAGAAACGAACCCGAATGGTATTTCCACGGTAAGGGGGAACTGCTGACCGATTCAGCAGTGCCACCGGTGGCGAAGGCCGCAAGGGGCGTTGGAGAATCAAAATCCCTAGTGCCGGTGTGCCTCGTTTTGGGGCAGGCCCTCGGGTAGCCAACGCGAGCCGAGCAGTAAAAAGGAAAAGGAGGAACCATGAAGTCTCGAGGAGGACAGGTGTCTCCACGCGGGGGCCGCGCACCTTGTCTGGCAACGCCGACTGCGGTTAGTGAAAACTCTTGCTTCCATCGCTACGGTCCGAATTCCAATCCCATAAAGGAGAAAAGTACCATGAAAATCAATCTGTGCCGCACCGGCGGTATGCTGGCGGCGTTATTTCTCGCAACCGCATGGGCGGTTGCAGGCGGGGACGGACGTGATATCTTCGTCCTCACGAGCACGAATAACTCAAGCGGCAACGACGTGGTCGTGTTCGAACTGAATACAGGGGGGACGCCGTCGCTATCCTTGGTGGACACGTTGTCGACCGGGGGTAAAGGCGGCGCGAGCGGCAATGCGGGAATTCTACAGGTCAATGGCGATCTTGGAGCTGTAGCCAACTTCGGATCAAATAGCGTCAGCCAATTGGTGAGGGAGGGCAATTTCATCAGCGTGGGGAGAACGATAGATCTGGCGTCGGGCTGCGTGCAGCCCGACTCTGTCGCTCTCTCTGCGCAACAGCTTTTCGTGGTCGGCACGAATTGCGCCGAGAGCCATGCCTGGCCATCGGGCTTTGTTGATGGGAAAGTTACGCTCAGCGATACTTCGGCTGCGCAAATAGCGGCCGGCACGACATGGGCGGCGGTCACCCTGAAGTCAGGATCCGTCCTGCAACTGTGGCTCACGCCCCACGGGGCGCTCACCGGGACGAGTACCAGCGTAACGCTCCCCAGCATGGCGAACAATACCCCCCTTGGGGAGGCATTCTGGGGAGACATTCTGGGATTCAATCCGGCCCATAGTCCTGATAGCTTCGCTATATTGAACAAGAGCGGGACTGTTTTCCCGGTAGTCGGGCCGACACCGCCGGGTCCTCCCTATAATGCCCCCTGCTGGCTCGCTAAAGGGCCAGGCAACGTGTGGTATTCGGGCAATTCACCCGGGGAGGCCATCTCGATATTCTTCAGCGACGGCCAAGGCGGGGCGTTCTATAAATCCGTAGCCTTGCCGGGTGTGGCGACAGACATAACGGTATCCCAGGATAACAAGTGGCTCGCCGTCATTTACACTACCGGCGGCGACGGTTATGTCAGCGTCTTCGCCATCGACGCCTTCGGTGACCTCACACCTGTGGCAACGTCAAGCGCAACTGTCGCCACCATTAGCGGGGTGGCGATCAGCGAATAGTTCTTTCATGTATTTTCGTTTTACCCGGCGGGCATCGCCCGCCGGTTTTTTTTGTTAACTTCTGCTTCAATCGCTGCGGCGCGAATTCCACCTCGGAGCTCATCAGCAAGTAGCGCAGACCTCCGCTGTTAAGGTCTGCGGCTCTTCTTGCCGAAGAACCGCAAATCTCAACGACAGGGGGATGCCGTCGGATTGGGGAGCGTGCATCTAAGGAAGAACCGCTTACTTGGGTATGAGGCATGAGAAAAGCCCACGGACAGGAAAGCACTGTCCGTGGCTACCAGCTCGAAAAAACTCAAGAAAAGCGCCCCGCGGGTAGCCCTGCTCCAGGAAGCAAATAAGTGGGCCGTTGCCGCCAAAGAAAGTTCGGAGAAGCTAACCCGGAATGTTCTTCCTTCAATCGCCCCGGATTTTTGAGCAAACTGGTAAAGGGTTCTGGGCATCCAATCTGGTGGCAGGGTCGCTGCTTCTGGTTTTCAGTATCCTTCGCGGAATCCTTCAGGGTTGCGAGCGGGGTGGCAATCCTAAATGAATTGGGCACGCATGGCAGGGGCACTCTTCGTTTGCGCGGCGATGGCGTTGCCGGCCGGCAACGCCCGCGCCGCTAGGGCCGCGAAAAAGGATGCCGCGCCCGCAACGCCGATGGCCATGCCTTTGCCGGGAATGCCGCCGGTTGTTAATCCGCGCGACATCTACTCGGCGGATATCGCCGGCGACTTGAGCCCTACGGTGAAGGACTATCCCTCCCGCGTTTATGTCCCCAACAGCGGCAGCAACACCGTGGACGTGATCGATCCCGCGACTTATAAAATCATTGGCCACTTCCGCGTGGGCCGCCAGCCTCAGCACGTCACGCCGTCGTACGATCTCAAAACCCTGTGGGTGCTCAACGATCTGGGCGACAGCGTGACCAGCATCGATCCCGCCACCGGAAAGAAAGGCAAGACCATTCGCGTCGAAGACCCTTACAACATGTACTACACACCGGACGGCCGATTCGCCATCGTGGTGGCGGAAAGAAAGGAGCGGCTCGATTTCGTCGATCCCCAGACCATGAAGCTCGAACATGCTCTTCCCGTGCCCTGCCGCGGCGTCGATCACATGGACTTCGACGCCGACGGACGATACCTGATTGCCAGTTGCGAATTCTCCGGCACACTGGTGAAAGTGGACGTGGAAAATCAGAGCGTGATCGGGGAGTTGAAGCTGCCGCGCCCCGGCATGCCGCAGGATGTCAAGCTTTCTCCCGACGGATCCATCTTCTACGTGGCCGACATGGAAGCCGGCGGCGTGTATGAAGTCGATGGCGACGCTTTCAAGGATATCGGATTCATTCCCACCGGCAAGGGCGCGCACGGTTTGTATGTCAGCCGCGATTCGCGCGTGCTTTACGTTTCCAACCGGGGAGAGGGAAGCGTCTCGCTGCTCGATTTTGCCCAGCGCCGCGTGGTGGCCAAGTGGGAGTTGCCGGGAGGCGGCAGTCCCGATATGGGCGGAGTCTCGGCCGATGGTAAAATTCTGTGGCTGTCCGGGCGCTATAACCGCGTGGTCTACGCCATTGATACGGAGAATGGCCGTTTGCTCGCCCGCATCAAAGTGGGCAAAAGCCCCCACGGCTTGTGCGTCTACCCCCAACCCGGGCGCTACTCCCTCGGCCATACGGGAATCTTCCGGTAGCCAGTAGCGCAGACCGCCGCTGTTGAGGTCTGCGTCTCTTCTTGCCGAAGAACCACAAATCTCAACGACAGGGGGATGCCCTCGGATTGGGGAGCGTGCATCTAAGGAAGAACCGTAGACCTCAAAAACGGAGGTCGGCGCTACGCTCGCTATCTTACCTTGTGGGGGGGCAACCGGCCGGCGCAAATTTCCTGGAGCTTTTTGCCGGCCACCGAGAAATCATATTTAGAATTAAATTGCGGAGCGCCAAAGGCGGCCCCATGACTGACCCCAACGCTGGCGGTGAAACGGAGCTGCTTCGAAAGATCAGGGCGGGTGACGAGGAGGCTTTCATTCGCCTCTATCGTGAGCGCCAGGCGAGCATCTACCGGTTCGCGCTGCAAATGAGCGGTTCACCGAGCTTGGCGGAGGACGTGACGCAAGAGGTTTTCCTGACCTTGATGCGCGAGGCCCGCAAGTTCGATCCGCGGCGCGGCCCGCTGGCCGCCTACCTTTATGGAATTGCGCGGAACCTGGTGGCGGACCACTTGCGCCAGACGCGCTGGGAGTCCGGCTTGGCCCAGGGTGACGAGGAGGGTGAAGGCTGGGCGCGGCTGAAGGCTTCGGGCGATCCGCTCGCGGATATGACGCGGCGCGAAGCCGGGGAAGCGTTGCGCCAAGCCATCCTGGTACTGCCCCGACATTACCGCGAAGTGGTTGTCTTGTGCGAGCTGCACGAAATGGATTGCGCCCGCGCCGCCAAGATTCTCGGCTGCGCTGTAGGGACCGTGCGTTCGCGGCTGTGCCGGGCGCGCGGGCTGCTCGCGAAAAGGCTCGGCGCCCAGGAGAAGGAGCTGGCGGGAGAGGGTGTTCAGGATTTGAAAGCGACGAGGTGGGCGTTATGAATTGCCAGGATTTCGATGCCATTCTTCTGGACCTGGTGCGCGGGGAAGCTGCGAGTTCGGCGCGCGAGGAGGGCCGAGCGCATGGCGCCGCCTGCGCCCGCTGCGCGGCCTTGCTTTCCGAGCAGCGCAGGCTGTCGCTGGGGCTAAAGGCGCTCGCCTCGCGCGCGGACGAAGATCAGGCGCCGCAGCAAGTCGAATTGGCCTTGCGCGCGGAATTCTGCCGCTACCATGCGCAGGCACTGGGGCTTGGCGCTCCTGAGCGTCAAGATGTCATCCTGGAGTTAGCATCCCGGATCTTTAAGAACCGATGGGCGTGGGCACTGGCGGCGATCGTGATCGTTGCGGCGGCCGGGGGAATGGCCGCAAAGCTGCTGATGAAACCCAGAGCCACACCCTTGACCCAAACGCCGCCGCAATGGGCTGCCCAGCCCCGCGCGCCACACCCGGCGGTTGGTGCCGCAGTGCTCCCCCAGCGGCTGGGCGAGCATCCAACGACTCAGGAGGCTGTCCGGCGAAGGGACTCCCATGCGCCCGCTCTGGTCCCACCACGTTCCACCGCCCGTGCACAGAACTTTAGCAGCGGCAGGGCGACGAGCTTCTATCTGCTGCCCTATAGCAGCGGCTTGGATTTGGACGAAGGCTGGGAAATAGTGCGTTTGAACATGCCCGTTTCGGCGCTCGCCTCGCTAGGCGTCCCAGTGGTCGATGAAGGACCTTTGACCCAATATGTGACGGCGGACGTGGTGTTGGGCGGAGACGGCATGGCGCGCGCCATTCGATTCGTTCACTAAGGCATTCAAAGGAGAAGAAGATGAAAAAACAGAATCGGAGCATGCAGATTTTGATCACGCAATTGGTATTGTCGGCAGGAGTCCTTGGTGTGTGTGCACAAGAGCCGCTGCCACCGCCACCGGTTATCCCTGGACAGATATCTGGACAGATATTCATCGCCGGCGTGGCAGCAGGTCCTGGGGGTAAGGTGGTGACAGGTGCACCCTACTCGGCTCAGTCGGTCACCGAAACCACCCAGACCTTGGCCGACGGAAACCGCATCCACCACCAAATCACGGCCACGGTCTATCGCGATAGTCAGGGCCGGACGCGGCGCGAGGAAACGCTGGGAGATTTGGGCCCGGGGTCGGCGGCCCAGACCCAACCACAAAAAGTGATTTCGATTAACGATCCGGTGGCCGGCGCCAGTTACGTCCTGAATCCAGAGCAACACGTCGCATTCAAAATGACGGCAGGCGAACACGACTTTCGGTACATGGCTTCGAACAAAACGGGCTCAAGTGTCCCGCCTCCCGGAGAAGGGCCGGAGGGGGCCGTATCGCTGGCAATTGCCGGGGGTCCGCTCCCCGGCGGACCTCCTGATGGAGGGGGCATGGACATGATGTATGTTCGGACCGAGGGTTTTATCGGCGAGGGAAAGAACCAAGCGGGGACCACAGAGTCACTCGGGAAGGAAATGATCGAAGGCGTTGAGGCCACCGGCACCCGCACCACGGTCACTATTCCTGCCGGACACGTCGGGAACGAACAGCCCCTCATGATCGTTACCGAGCGCTGGTATTCGCCGGTGCTCCAGATGGTAGTAATGAGCAAGCGCAGCGATCCGCGTCTTGGTGTAACGACATATCGGCTGACCAACATCAACCTGGATGAACCGGCCCCTGACCTTTTCCAGGTGCCAGCCGATTACACCCTCAAGGAGGGACCAGCGACCTTCAAGGTTGCGAAGCCGCCCGCCAGCCAGTGACCTGACCATGGTGCGGGAGGGGCATCCAATCTCTCTGCCGCCGTGCGGCGACAAACATGCCTTTATTGCACCAGCAAGTAGCGCAGACCTCCGCTGTAGAGGTCTGCGGCCCTTCTTGCCGAAGAACCGCAAATCTCATCGACAGGGGGATGCCGTCGGATTGGGGAGCGTGCATCTAAGGAAGAACCGCAGACCTCAAAAACGGAGGTCTGCGCTACGCTCGCTTGTCCACGTTTATTAGTGCTTCGAAACCTGAAACGATGAGATTCCACCGCATGTCCAGGTAACAAGTGCGCATCGCTTCCTCGTGGTTCCAAAATGCGAGTTCACGCGTTTAGGCCACAATGACCGCTATCCTGACCTCAAAGCCGATTATGTGTTGGCCAATCCGCCCTTTAAGCCATTTTCCGGAAACTCCTTGACTCTGAACAGCGGGGCCGTAATATTTGATGCGCAGGGATTCAGGGCGAACGATGAAAAGCCGGAGGACACATGCGCTCCGCTCCAGGCTGGTGACGGGACGGAGAGAGAGACCAGCCAAGGAAGGGGGTTGCGATGTCGCTTACCCAGACTCAGATCGAGAGTAAGCTCCGCCCTCAGGATCTCGATGAGTTATTGGACTTGTGGCGGACCGAGCAAGGCGCCGCAAAGGTTCGCGACCTCGACCTGATGGCCGCGGCCATTCCTTTTCCCCGAGACGCGGCTCTGCGTGTCCTGGACTTGGGTTGTGGTCCCGGCGATGTCGGGCGAACCATTCATGCCCGCTATCCGCAGTCGCGGATCGATGGTGTGGATCGCGACGTATTTCTGATCTCCCTGTGCATCGGGACGAATCGGCGCGAAGGCGTTTCCGGGCGGATTTTCGTACGCGATTTATGGGGCGCTGACTGGTACAAGGACCTGGAACGCGGCTACGACGTGGTGGCCACGGCGAACGCTCTTCACTGGCTCGACGCGCGCCGCGTCGCCGAATTATGCAAGGAGGTGTTCCGACTGCTCCGCCCGGGAGGGGTGTTCTTGTTCGTCGAGCCCGCGGGCAGTGAGGCGACCTTCGCCGCGGGATTTGCCGAGTGGAAGTCGCGGCTGCCGGCCCGCTATTGCCGGGAAAACTGGGAACGATTCTGGAAGCGGGCGAACGAGATTCTCGGTTATGATCACACCAGGCTCCTGGGCGCGCGCGACTCGCACTTGGCGGGCGGCGAAGGCCTGCCCGTATCGGGTTGGACGCAGTTTCTGAAGGACGCCGGTTTCATATCGATCGATGTGCTTCTCCGCGACGCCGACGAGGTGATGCTTGCCGCGGCCCGGCCTGGAGACGAGCAAGCAAGTAGCGCAGACCTCCGCTGTTGAGGTCTGCGGCCCTTCTTGCCGAAGAACCACAAATCTCAACGACAGGGGGATGCCCTCGGATTGGGGAGCGCGCATCTAAGGAAGAACCGCAGACCAAAAACGGATGCGCTACGCTCGCTATCCTCATCCGTCCCGATTGACAGTACTTTTTCGCCGTCATTGCGAAGTCCTTTCCGGCGTAAGTTGCTAGCGCCGCCCGAAGCTGCCAAAGCGAACAACGAAGCCAGCGGAAAGCCGCAGGTTATTTTCAAGAGCGGGGGGGAACCCAACATCGGGACCACCGGGAAAGGGTTCCCGGAGGTAGTCAGCCTGGATAGGTCGGAGCCATAGAAGGCGCCAAACCTTGAGGTCAACTCCACCACCGACACCGAATGTGAACGCTGAGCGGTCGATCGTAGTGTAGTTTGGACCATTTGCGTCACCGCTAGTGAAGCCCACCAGAGCATGCGCAAACGGGCTTACCCAGCGATTGCGGTGGTAGGCAATGTGTGGTCCAAACAGCAAGCTGAAATCGCTTCCGTAGGCGGGAGCGTCGGGAGGTGAGTAATTGAACTCAACAAATTCCCCCTCCAAGCCAACCAAACGATTGAAGTAAAAGGTGCCGGAAACCTCACCGCCGCCGTCATCGAATTTGCTGCCATTTGTATGGCCCCACAGCTTGGTTACGCCGCCGCAGATTTCCAGCTTGGGTGCGCTCGCCTGCGCCCAGGCGATTTCGTCGCTCACGCCCGGCAGTGCCGCAAGAAAGATGACCACTAAAACGCATCTCCGCATAAAGCCTCCATGATCATCTGAGAACTGTTTGTTCCGCTCCGTACCTGGCTACAGGGACCCGGACTTCAGCCCCGTCTCGCGGCACAGCTCGTAACCGTAGCGCCATTCGGTGGCGCGCTCCGCGAACTTCTCGATTACCAAAAGGGTCTCAGGGGATAGGCGAGGATGTTTCATGCACAGAAGTCTACATATATAGACTTATGTTGTCAAGACTTTTTCGGGGACAGGTTTCATGCCGGGCCGGGCGAATCAGCGGAGGACAGAAGAGTAGGGACTATTCCGGGGAGCAAGTAGCGCAGACCTCCGCTGTTGAGGTCTGCGGCCCTTCTTGCCGAAGAACCGCAAATCTCAACGACAGGGGGATGCCGTCGGATTTGGGAGCGTGCATCTAAGGAAGAACCGCAGACCTCAAAAACGGAGGTCTGCAATGCAATACCGTGATTTCTTTTTTTTTAGCAAGAATATTGTGCAATTTCCCGAAAGTGACCCCTCACCCGTCCCGCGCCGGCTGGTGAAAACGCCGGCCGCGGTCCACCCTCTCCCCTCGGAGAGGGCTATGATTCTCTTTTGGTTGCGGCCATGCCGCTCTGCGCTACGCTTGCTCCTATTCCGGAGCCCCGCGCTGCTCTTAAGGTTTGGGCTTGTGTTGGATTTCCGCGGGAACGCGCTCGCGATCGAGCGGCTCGAATGTGAACGTCCACCTCAGCGGGACGGTCTCTGGAATGTAACACTCGCGGTCGTCGCAAGCCTGATAGCGAAGCGAACCTTCGAGGACCATCTCACCGTGCTCGTTCAGCCGGGGTTTCACCTGGGCCTCCGCGCCGATGACAACGTCCTCCGCCAACCGAACGTGGCCGCGGTAAACAGGCACAGTTTCCTTAATGACCTCCAGGCGGAGCTTTTCCGGCGCCGGATATCGCACCGGGTAAAACTTAGCCGCAGCCTCTGTCATCTTCCACTCGATCGCGATGTAGCCTTGCACTCCGGGAGCGTAAACGTGCATCTTGGGCATCAGGTCGATATCCAAGAAGAGCGCAACCCGCTGGTTGGGGTGGACTACGTTTGTGCTCGCCGACGGGGAAAACCGGAGGTGCTTGGCCTCCACGGTCGCGCGTGTCGGGCCGGGCGCGCCCCCAACCCGGTCGAGAATCTCCATCGTGGGAGTGCGCTCTTTGAAGTCGTCCTCGAAAAACTTGGCAACCACCATGCCCCTCGCATCGACCACGTAAGTTCCGGGATATGGAATGCCAGAGGCCAGGGAGTCCGCCGGAACGGTTTCGTTCAAAATCCCAAAAGCGCGAATGATTTTGGAGTCGGGATCAGAGAGGAGAGGGTAAGTAATATGCTTTCGGTCCGCAAAGTTCTTGAGCACCGCCACGCTGTCATAGCTGATCGCCGCCAATCCCAGGCCTTGTTCGCGGATATTGCCGAGATCCTGTTCCAGCTCGACGAGCTGGGTTTTGCAAAACGGTCACCAGTCGGCCGAACGGAAAAACACCAGTAACGCCCCTTTCGGGCCACGGATACTTTGCAGATGCTGCAATCGGCCGTTTTGATCTGGAGCCTCAAACGAAGGCAGCATGGAGCCAACTTCCGGGCCGGTTTTGATTGCCTGCTGCGCCGCCGATGTGACCGTGCAGGCGGAGAAGAACATGAGCGCCGCCAGCAAGCGCGCGCGCAGTGCTATCATGCGTCTTCTATTCATTTACTAACCACCCTTTCGATAGAATCCATCCTTACCGCCCAAAAACAAAACTATGTATCAGTGTCGTCGGCCGGTGGATCCAGCGTGCAGGAAGACGTGAGCTGGATAGCGTTGTGCAACGTTCGATAAAGGGGACAACGCATCGCATACATCCCGTGAACGCGTTCAACTGTCTCGCGAACTCCTTCCGCCGCTACCAACCGCATGGCCACATCGATGCGGCGAATGACGAGCACGCCGTCTTCCTTCTCCACCTCACCGGTTACTTCCGCGCTGAGCCTACCATGGCTCGCATCGATTTGGCGCGCTTCCAGCGCGCCCCCGAAGGTGCCGATCATTCAACCGGCGGTCGCCGCAATCACGTAATCCAGCGTGGAGGCATGAGACTCCGTGATGCTTGCCGGATTAACCTTATAGTGCTCCGCGATGGCCCCATGCACGCTGAACGCGACGGGCTGCGGTTCCCCGGGCAATTTAGCGATGCGTAACGGGCCAGCCTTGCGTTCGATGTGCACCTTGGAAGTGTAGATGACGTCTGACATGGGCGCTCCTTTTTAGTCCTCTAACCAGCCGGCATTTGTTGTGCCCGTTGGCCAGCAGTAGTATATTGCCGGTCGGTCGAAAATTGGATATGGAAATCTTGGGCAACTTGTTGACGCTAGTTGGAGCCAATCATCCTTCATACCGCACAGGAGGTCGCGAATGGTAAACATCCCTAAGCAAGTGCAGGATTTTTTCCCAGGCAAGATGGCCTGGGTAGCCACCGCTACAAAAGAGGGAGTGCCTAACACCACTCCTAAGGGAACAATCCGGGTAATGGACGATCAGCACGTTATTTTCGCCGATCTCTTTTCCCTGAAGACCCGGCAGAACCTGGAACAGAATCCTCGCGTGGCTGTAACGGTAATCGATCCGACGACTAAAAGGGGTTACCAGATCAAGGGAACGGCAGAACTGATCTCGTCGGGCCCACTTTATGACCAGATGGCGGAACAGCTAATGCAATCATCGCCTTCACTGCCCTCGCTGAAGTATGTGGTAAAGATCGCGGTGGAGTCTGTTTACGATCAATCCGTAGGACTGGATGCCGGCAAACAGATTGCCTGAGCGGGTCATAAGCTCGGCGGGTGGCGCATATATCGCGTATTGGGTGTCGTGTGCGACCACGAGCGGGTAGAGCCTACGGTCAAAACTGCATTAACTGTGGCTGCCCGCTACCTTTTATACAGATCAGGGAACTGTTTCTGAAGCGCGCGCAACTTGGGCAAATCGTTGAAGACGATATAGGGGTTGGTGGAATTGCGCGCGAGGAAATTCTGGTGGTACTCCTCCGCCGGATAGAAAGCTTTTAAGGGGACCACCTGGGTCACGATCGGACCGGAGAAAACTTTGGCCTTGTTCAGTTGATCGATATAAGCCAGCGCAATCTGCTTCTGATTCTCATTCGCGTAGAAGATCACCGAGCGATATTGCGTTCCCTCGTCCGGACCCTGGCGGTTCAACTGGGTTGGATCCGTGGCCACGGAAAAGAAAACTCGCAGTAGCTCACTATACGAAACCTGGGACGGATCAAATGTAATCTTCACCGATTCCGCATGGCCGGTTGTGCCGGTGCTTACCGTCTCGTACTGCGAGGTCGATGCGCTCCCTCCCGAGTAGCCCGAAACTACGTTGGCAACACCCTTCACGTGCTTGAAAACCGCATCCACGCCCCAGAAGCAGCCTCCTGCTAAGACGGCGGTCTGCTTGCCCTGGCCGGCGGGGGAGGGCGACTCACCGGCAAAAGGCGGAACCTGTCCGTGGGCAGGCGAGCAGGCCCCCAGTCCCAATAGCGGAAACAAAACGAGCACGCCAACGAACTTGTGAAAACGATCTGAGCGGGGATTCATCATGCCAAGACCTCCGTGTCTTAACTCCTCAAAGCAAGTAGCGCAGCGCGGCGGAGCCGCAAGCAAAATGTGCCACGGCCATCTTGGCCGTGCCCCTTCACGGGCGGGACGCCCGTGGCACATCGCCGGCCGAACGCTGTTCGGCCCTACACATGGCGGGGAAATTCTTGCCAAAAAAAACAAGAATTTACGGTATTGCAATGCAGACCTCCGCTGTTGAGGTCTGCGTCTCTTCTTGCCGAAGAACCACAAATCTCAACGACAGGGGAATGCCCTCGGATTCGGGGTGGCGTAAGAAAGTTCACCACCGAGCGCACAGAGACCACTGAGAGAAGTACTTCTGCCGACGCTGGTAGGAATAGCGGTTCTTCAATTGGTTGACCCACAGTTTTTATCTGCGCGATTCTCCGTGACCTCTGTGGCCTCTGTGGTGAAATCCTCCTTGGGTTGCGGCTCTGCCGCGCTGCGCTACGCTCGCTGCGGTCACGCTGACTTGATGAATCGCAAGGCCACCGAATTCATACAATAGCGAAGCCCCGTGGGCCTCGGCCCGTCGTTGAAGACGTGGCCCAGGTGAGCGTCGCAGCGGCGGCAGGAAACCGCCGTCCGGTCCATCCCCCAGCTACGATCGGCGAGTTCCTTGATATTCTCTTTGGCGATAGGCGCCCAAAAACTGGGCCAGCCGGTACCTGACTCAAACTTCGTCTCCGAGCTAAAAAGCGCCGTATCGCAGCAGATGCAGCGGAACAGTCCTTTCTCGTGGAGATTCCAGTAGGCGCCCGAAAACGCCATCTCCGTGTCCGCCTTGCGCGTGATGTCGAACGCTGCGGGAGTGAGCTGTTTCCGCCATTCCTCATCGCTTTTGATGATCGTCGGGACGACGACGACGCCTTGCCGGACACCCGCATCAGAGAATTCCACGATCTGAACCATCTTCGGCTGTCCGGCTGGCGCCGCCCCAGCCTCCACGGCTCGCGGGCTTTGAAAACGCCAAAGCACCAGGCCGGCAAGCCCCGAGATCGACACGCCCATCAAAGTCCTTCGATTTATACCACCCGGTAATCTGTCTTGTCCTTTATCGGAAATTGGCATTTCAACCTCCCTTTGCCCGAGGGACGAGCCACTCGCCAAGACCCAGCCCATGCGTCTCAATCGAAATTGAACGTCTTTTCGCGTTGTATACTTCGATTAAACCCGGTGGAAACGAAGTCGATGAGAAACACTGGAATTGCAGCCTTCTCACTTCCCGTGCCCTTGTTTAAGGCGTCCCGCAATGCCGGAGCAAGCCCCGCGGCAATCCGAACCATTTCGCCCGGGCCGAGGTCAGATACCACAAAACCGAAATACTCATTCGATTCAAAGCCCGCGACGTTCATTCCTTCGAGGTGCGCTTTGTAGAGGTCAACGCCCCCCGGGGCCCTTGCCACCAGGAACCTACCCGCCGGGAGCGATTCGCCCTCCCGCCGGGTGAGAATCACCGAGAGAATCGTTCCCTGTCCACGCGTGATGAAGTGAACGTAATTTCGCGAGCTACCCGGCACCTGGCAAATGTGCGCTTCCAGCACCTGAAAGCCCGGAAGCTTTTGCTGGACGATGGGTAGAAGCCCGGCGTATTCCGGTCCGAGTTTCTTGCGGAGTTGATCCGGTGGAGTCGCGATCTCCGGGTAGTTGTGACCCTTGATGGCGCATTGAATATGATCCGAGACTCCGATGGTCAGGACGCTCGAAACAAGTTGGCGCGCGCGCTGCAAGCGGAATCCCTGTTGGGCGGCGAGCACGGCCAGGATCAGACCCGCCAGTGCCACCGCCCAGGGCGTGGCTCGGAATTCCCCGAAGAATCCGGGTTGCGTACTCCTCAGGCGCCGGCTGATCGCTTCCCTCAAATGCTCAGGGGGCACCCGCTCGCCGGCGGCCTTCCGCAAGGCTTTCCGCAAGCGCATCCGTGAATCCAACTCGTGTGAGCAGGCCTCGCAGGTCTCCAGGTGTCTCAACACTTCGCTGGTCGTTTCCACGAGAAGCTCATTGCTGAGATACGCGTCCAGTTGCCTGCGTACCCGTTCACACTGCTTGGAGTCAAAATTATGCACGTTCATGCGGATTCACCTTGCCCCGTCCCTTTCTCGCGCGGCTTGATTCCATAAGACCGGGCAACCTCAGCCAATTTGGCACGCAAGAGCTTCCTTCCCCGGCTCAGCCTGGACATGACCGTGCCGAGAGGGATCTCCAGAGTGTCCGCAATTTCCTTGTACGAAAACTCCTCCACATCTGCCATGAGAACGGTTTCGCGAAATTCCCCCGGGACCTTTTCGAGTGCCAGCAGAATATCCTCGTCACGAATGTCCTGCGGAACCGGAGGCTCGGCCATAAGGTTGTCTTCTTCCCCCGGACTCGCGAGCGCATCCACCCTGGAAGCCTTGATCAACCGGCGTCTGAGATGGTGCAGCCGGTGAAACAGGATTTTGAAAAGCCAAGCCCGGCAGTTCGTTCCCGGCTCATACCGGTGAAACGACTTCCAAGCCTCCAGGTAAACTTCCTGAACCAAGTCCTCCGCTTCTGACGAGTCGCGGATTAACATGCAAGCGGACCGGTACAGGTCAGCCAAGTGAGGCAACGCGGCGGCTTCAAAGTCCTCGACGTGAATTTTTGGACGGAAGAACAAGCCCGACTCCAATGTGGCACTTGAAAATCGGAGGGACGGTGTGTGGCTCCCGCTTCTCCGTGCGTGGGATCAAGAGCCTAGTTCTTCGGCTCGTCCATTTTGCCTTTGCCGTTCGTGTTATCCATTTTGCTCGTTTTACTCCCCATCTTGTCTCCGGTCATTTTGTCATGTTTTATTTTACCGTCCATTTTTTCTTCGCTCTGGCTTTTTGTCGTGTTGGTGCTGAGCTTGGGCCAACTGTGCGCAACATTCTTGGGATATCCACAACGCGCTCCAGATCATGAGCGCCAACAAGGGAAAATTCAACCAGTAGCACCAGTGTATTGTCGAGGGGTGCTTCAATCTCATCTCCAACCGCTTCACGCGAATTCTCCCTCTTCCGATCTTAGCTCATGGGGGCGTCCGATGCCCTGCATCTAAGTAATACCAATACCGGGGTCAGATATTCCCGAATGAAGCGGGATTGGTACTAGTGGGCGCAGGTTCGGGCGGTCCGGATTGCCAAGTACTCGCTTGGTTCCAGTAAGGCGGGGCTTCCACTGTATGGCGTTGCTCCAATAAAAGTTATTGTACACACTCACCAAACCTAGGCACCATGGCCCTTGCCCCTAGACAAGGAACCATTCCTTGCGTAATTTAGTGCGAGGAATCTTGGCTTGGAGCGTTACTGATTCTTGGCCGCGAACATCCGAGCACCGGACTTGGCTTCGTGGTTTGACACCGAAGGAGTACTCCATGGGAGAATTACTGTCACGGCGTAAGTTTCTGCAACTATCGTCCGCAGCGACATGGGCGGCGGGCGCGATTCCCCATTGCTTGAGGCCTGCGGGGCATCCGCCTGCTCCGAGGCCGTTCCGAGGCACTTTTTGTTTTTTCTCGAAACCCGTCCCGCAGATGAATTGGCAAGAACTGGCGCAAAGCGCCAAGCTCACTGGCTTCGGCGGAATCGACCTGACCGTCCGCAGCGGTGGACACGTGTCCCCGCAGCGTGCCGCGGAGGACCTGCCCAAGGCGGTTGCGACCATCCGCGCGGAAGGCTTGGAGGTTCCGATGATAACCACCGCGCTTACCCAAGCTGACGATCCCACAGCCGTGCCGATCCTCAGTGCCGCCGGCAAGCTTTCCATCCCCTACATGAAGCCGGGCTATTACCGCTATAAGGGTGTCGATGTGCGCAAGGAACTCGAGGAGGCCGGAGACCAATTCCGCAGTCTTGTGGCCCTGGCACAGAAGTGTGGGGTTCAGGTGGGATACCACAATCATGACCGGTATATCGGAGCGCAGGTCTGGGATATGGCGCGCATCATGGACACCTTGGATCCGAAGTGGGCGGGGTATTATTACGATCTGGAAAACGCCACCATCGAGGGTGGCTCGGGAGGCTGGAAAATCGCCGCCAATCTGGTCATGCCGCGCTTGAAGATGGTCGGGGTCAAAGACTTTGTTTGGGAGAAGACTGAAACCCAAGGTTGGATTGAAACGGGCCGTCCCCTGGGCCAAGGGATGTGCCATTACCAGGAATTCCTAAAGATGCTTGCCGCAGCGGACTACCACGGCCCCATCTCATTGCACCTCGAGTATGAGATTCCGGGCGTCATGGACGAGCAGGGAATAGCGTTGTCGCGAGACAAATGTGAAAAAGCTATCGCCGCAGCAAAAGAGAGTCTCGGCACTTTGAAAGCGATGGTGCACGAAGCCTATGAAGGGGTGTGACTCGATTGATGATGTTGGTACGGTGAGTTTACCTTGCCAAATGGCGGCGTAAGGCCGCCTCCACCTCAAATTGACCCTCTATCCAATTTGGAGTTGTTTGACGCTGGGAGGGCGGGGTAAAATCACCCTCAGCGTCGGAACTCAGGGATACTGCCAGTCCAGGTAGGGGTTATCGTCTTTGAAGCCGATCCGTCACCGTAAACCGGCTATGACTGTCATCGCTGGCGCGGTGTTGGCAGGCGCGGTGTTGGCAGGCGCGGTGTTGGCGGGGTTGCAAGGTTTTGTTACCGCTCGCTACCTGCTTGCCGGGCAACCGTCCCTGAGCCCTCAATCCCGGAAGGCGATCCCTTCTTTTGACCACGACATTGCGCCGATTTTTCAGGCGGTGTGCGTGAAATGTCACGGGGCAGAGAACGCCCAGGCGAAGCTGCGGCTGGATTCTGAGTCGTCGGTTCTGGCAGGCGGCGTTTCCGGAAAGCTCGTCGTTCCGGGCAACAGCAAGGACAGCCTGCTGGTCGAGCGCCTGCTCGGCTTGACGGACGCTCCGCGCATGCCGATGGGCGCTGACCCATTGCCCGCGTCGCAAATTGACCTGATTCGCGCATGGATTGACCACGGAGCGATCCCGAGCGGGTATTCCTCCTCCCGAGCGTCCGAGAACGCCGATCATATCCGCCCTCCCAATCGAAAATCGGCAATCGAAAATCCGCAATCCCGTCCGTTGGTTACAGGCGTCGCTTTCGCCGGGCAGGTTCGACCGATACTTGCCGCTCGCTGCTACCTATGTCATGGACCCAACGTCCAGCAAAACGGATTGCGTCTCGATTCGCTCGCTGCCGCCCTGAAGGGCAGCGACACATCCCGAGTTATTATTCCGGGCAATAGCGAGAAGAGCCCATTGGTGCGCCGGTTGTTGGCGCTTGACCGGCCGCAGATGCCATATGGCGGGCCGCCGCTTTCCGCCCAAGAAATCAAAATTATTCGCGACTGGATTGACCGCGGTGCGCCGGGACCAGACTCAGACGCAGCGGTGGCCACCGGGAGACCGGCGAAGCATTGGGCATTCATCAAGCCGTTGCGGCCGGAACTGCCCGCGGTGAAGAACGCCGCGTGGTGCCGGAATCCGATCGATAACTTCGTCCTGGCGCGCCTCGAGAAAGAAGGCTTTAAACCGTCTCCAGAAGCCGACAGGGCAACGCTCATCCGCCGCGTTTATCTCGACCTCATCGGCCTTCCGCCCACGCCCGGGGAGGTGGACGCATTCGTCGCCGACCCCAGCCCCGATGCTTACGAAAAAGTGGTGGACCACCTGCTGGCCTCTCCCCACTACGGCGAAAAATGGGCGGCCCCCTGGCTGGACGTGGCCCGCTATGCGGACTCGAACGGCTACGAAAAAGACAGTCTGCGCGTCGCGTGGAAATATCGCGACTGGGTGATTAATGCCTTGAATCAGGATATGTCTTTTAAGAAATTCACCATTGAGCAAATCGCCGGCGACATGCTTCCCCATCCCACGACCGAGCAGTTAATCGCCACCGGCTTTCACCGCAATACGATGCTGAACGAGGAAGGCGGCGTGGACCACGAGGAGTACCGCTTTTATTCGCTCGTCGACCGCGTGAACACGACGGCATCGGTGTGGCTGGGCGTTACCCTGGGATGCGCGCAGTGCCACAATCACAAGTTCGATTCTTTCACCCAAAGGGACTATTACCAATTCCTCGCCTTCTTTGATCACGTTGAGTACAACAACCTGAACCTGGGACAAGGCGAGGGCCACATCAAAGAGCCTGAGCTCGAATTGCCCAGTCCGGAACAAGAGAAAAAAGCGAAAGAGATACGCACGGAAATTGCGAAGTTGCAGACGGTGCTCGACACCCAGACGCCGGAGCTTACCGCGTCGCAAGCCAAGTGGGAAGAGGAAATGCGCGCCGCCGAGGACCAATGGACCGTGCTGGCGCCGGGCCACGTTACGTCCGAGGGTGGCGCAACGCTACAGGTCCTGCCGGACCACTCGGTCCTGGCGGGCGGCAAGAATCCCAATGCCGACACCTACACGGTTGAGGCTCGCACCGACCGCACGGGAATCACCGCGATTCGTCTGGAAGTTTTGAGCGACCCGAGCTTGCCGAACCACGGCCCGGGACGCGATTCCGACGGTAATTTCTTCCTCAGCGATTTTGAGGTGACCGCCCGGCCCGCCCGTGGCCCGGGCGCGGCGCAAACCGTCGAGATCAAGGATGCCCGAGCCGACGACGAGCAGGGCGGCTACGAAATCAAGCGTATCGTTGACAAGAAACGCAAAGCCGATGGCGTGGAAGGCTGGGCGATCGACGATTCACAATCGCAGACCGTGGAGAGAAGACAGGCGGTGCTCGTATCCGACAAGCCCTTTGGTTTTGAGGGCGGAACGCTGCTCACCGTGCAGTTGAAGCATCGCATGTTGCACGCCGCGCGCAACATCGGCCGCTTCCAGCTTTCCGTCACTACCCTGCCGGACGCCACCCGCACCGTCAGCCTGCGCGCCGGGCTGATGCCGGTGCTCGACATGCCTGCGGCCCAACGCTCCGAGGAACAGAAACGCTTGCTCGCCGCGGCCTATCGTTCGATCGCGCCGGTCCTCCAACCGGCTCGCGACCAAGTCTCGAAACTCAACAAGGATCTCGCGGGTCTCGGCATCGTCACCGCGCTGATCGTTCGCGAGCGGCCGGGCTTTGAACGGCCTTCCACCTTCCTGCACATTCGCGGTGCGTATCTGAGCAAGGGCGAGGAAGTTTTCGCAGATGTCCCATACGTCTTGAATCCGCTGCCCGCCAACGCCATGCCGAACCGCCTGGGGCTGGCGCTATGGCTGGTCTCCGAAGAGAACCCGCTCACGGCACGCGTCACCGTAAACCGCTATTGGGAACAGATTTTCGGGCACGGCATTGTCGAGACCACCGAAGATTTCGGAACCCAGGGCGACCCCCCGACGCATCCGGAACTACTCGACTGGCTGGCGACGGAGTTTATGCGCGACGGCTGGAGCATGAAAAAGATCATTCGGACCATCGTGACGTCGGCCACCTACCGGCAATCCTCCTACGTCACTCCGGAATGGGTAGAGCGTGACCCTTACAACAAATTGCTGGCGCGGGGTCCGCGCTTCCGCGTCAACGCGGAGACGGTGCGCGACATCGCGCTTGCCGCGAGCGGCCTGCTGAGCTCCAAGGTTGGCGGGCCCAGCGTATTTCCCTATCAGCCTGAGGGAGTTTGGGGCCAACCTTATAGCGATGATCAGTGGATTCAAAGCACCGGTGAGGACCGCTGCCGCCGCGGCGTCTATACTTTCATCCGGCGAACCTCGGCCTACCCCAGCCATCTCACCTTCGACGCACCGAGCCGCGAGTACTGCACCGTGCGTCGCGTGCGAACCAACACGCCGCTCCAAGCCCTGACCACCCTGAACGATCCGGTGTTCTTCGAGGCGGCACGGGCGCTGGCCTGGCGGGTTGTGCACGAAGCCGGCCCGGACCTCAACACACGCGCCACGTTGGCTTTCCGGTTGTGCGTCAGCCGCTCGCCGGCGCGGGCCGAATTGGACCGCATTCTGGCGTTTTATCGCCAGCAACTCGAGCAGTATCGACTCGACCCCAAATCGGCTGCCGATACACTCGGCGACTCGAGCCCCAAAGTGGCGAGCCAGGGGCCAGCCGCCACGGCTGCCGCCAATGCTGACCTGGCGGCGTGGACGATGGTGGCGAACGTACTTCTGAATCTGGATGAGACGATATCCAAGGAGTAGTATTTTCCAGGATTATTAACATGAGCGTGAAAGAAATTCCGCAAAACCCGATCGACAGCATGCTGCAATCCGTTACCCGCCGTTACTTCTTCAAGCAAGCGGGCTTCGGCATCGGTGCGGTGGCGCTAACCTCGCTGCTCAACCGGTCGTTATTGGCCGGTGAAACCGCCGGCATACCGGGGGCGATGAAGGGCGACGCACGCTTGCCAGCGGCCGCCGTCGGGGAGACTGCCAATTTCATGGCGCCGCGGCCGCCGATGTTCACACCCAAAGCAAAGAATATCATTTTCCTCTTCATGGCCGGCGCGCCGTCACAAGTGGATTTGTTGGACTACAAGCCCAAGCTCCAAGAGCTGAATGGCGAGCATATCCCCGAGTCAATGCTCCAGGGTGAGCGCTTCGCATTCATTCGAGGCGTGCCGCGGCTTCTGGGCTCGCCGTATGAGTTCAAGAAGTGGGGGAAATCGGGCGCTGAAATTTCCGAGCTCTTGCCCCACCTGGGTGAAATCGCGGATGACATTACCATCGTGAAATCCCTCCACACCACGCAGTTCAATCACGCGCCCGCGCAGATTTTCATGAATACCGGGTTTCAAATTATCGGCCGGCCGAGCATGGGCGCCTGGCTCACTTACGGCCTGGGCAGCGAGTGCCGGGACTTGCCCGGCTTCGTCGTGCTGCTGTCGGGCGAGAACGATCCCGACGGCGGTAAGGCGTGCTGGGGAAGCGGATTTCTTCCCACCGTTTATCAAGGCGTGCAGTTTCGCTCCCAGGGTGATCCGGTTTTGTTCTTGACCAATCCTGCCGGCGTATCTCCGGAGAGGCGACGGCAGGCGCTCGATGCCATTAAAGACCTCAACGAAATAAACTTGAAGAGTGTGGGCGATCCGGAAATCACCACGCGCATCGCCTCTTACGAAATGGCCTACCGGATGCAGTCAAGTGTGCCGGAGCTAATGGACATTTCCAAGGAACCGAAGTCCATCCACGAAATTTATGGGACGGAGCCGGGCAAAAAATCATTCGCCAACAATTGCCTGCTGGCTCGCCGCCTGGTGGAGCGCGGCGTCCGTTTCGTTCAGCTCTATCATCGCGGTTGGGACCATCATGGCACTTCGGCGCACGATGACATTGTGACCCGCCTCTCCAGTCTTTGCCGCGAGACCGACCAGGCCGCGGCCGCGCTGGTGAAGGATCTGAAGCAGCGCGGCCTGCTTGATTCGACGCTCGTCGTCTGGGGCGGAGAGTTTGGCCGTACCCCTATGAACGAAGAGCGCAATCACTCCAAATTCCTTGGGCGCGATCATCACCCGCGCGCCTTCAGCATGTGGCTGGCGGGAGGCGGAATTAAATCAGGTAATATTGTCGGTCAAACAGATGAACTTGGATATAACCCCACCGAAGATCCCATCGATGTCCATGACTTGCACGCCACCCTCCTCCACTTGCTGGGCATCGACCACACGAAATTGACTTATCGATTCCAGGGCCGGGATTTCCGCCTGACGGATATCTCCGGAAACCTGGTGAAGAAAATTCTCGCCTAAAACGGCGCGTAGTCAAAGCAGAAGCGATGCCCTGGACCTTTTTGTGACTTTAGGCGAGCTAGAAGTAAAACTTCGCCGCCAATTGGATGATGCGCGGATCCTGCGCGGCAGTGGCACGCCCAAAAAAGCTGGGGGAATTGATGTCGTTTCCCACCGCGTTGTCGATGAACTGCGCATGGTTAAAGAGATTGAAAACCTCCAAGCGCAACTGAATCTTGGTGGATTCTGTGATCTTCGTATCCTTGTATAGCCCGAGGTCAAAGTTGTTGAAACCGGGTCCATGGAAGAAGTTCCGTCCCGCGTCGCCGAGCACTCCCCGCACCTCAGGGGTGAAGTCGTTGGGGTTGAAATAGTAGTTGCCTAGTGTCGTTGTGCCACCTTGAGTCGCATTGACAAGGTTCGCATTCCGAGGGTTATAAGTCTCGACGGGACCCACCACGTTGGGACGGTCCGGGCAGCCGTAGCCCGAGTAATACCAGCAAGTGAGTGAGTTATAGCTGCTATCCAAGAGCGATATGGGGAACCCGCTTTGCAGGGACGTGATGCCAGAAATCTTCCATCCCTCTACCAGGCGGCTCGGGACAGCTTGGAAGGAATTGTAGTGCCGAATGGAAGGAATTGCATAGGTGTAGCTGATCACAAATCGCTGCCGCGCATCGTAGGCCGAGTCACCATAATTGTCTTGACGATTAAAGGGGTTTATCCCCCCGCCCCCACCCACATTTTCTACGCTGGAAATTGGGTCCAAAGAATGCGACCAGGTGTAGCTCGATTGAAATTCCAAGCCATGCGTCGCCTTCTTGGTCACCGAAATCTGAAGGGAATTGTAATTGGAGTTGGCGACCGTGGCCTGCTCACCCACTCCCCCGAAGACCGGGGTCGCCTGACCGTTAACGACAGCGGTGAGGGGATTAGCGAGGGTCGTGGGGTCCATGCTGAAGTAACCACAACTGGGTTCTGCCGCGCAGACGGGGTTTACACCCGGCGCCTGGCCCGCGGGGTCGATACTTACGCGCTCTTCCAGATGGCGACCCATGTGTCCAACATAACCGGCCTGCACGATGATGGAGGAGGGTAGTTCACGCTGGATCGTGAAGTTATAGTTATAGGCGCTGGGGGTGGTCAATCTCGGATCAAACACCTTCAAAGTCATCGGATAAAAGAAGCTGAAATCCACATTCTTGTCTCCCGGCGGCGGTGGGGTGTAAGGGAATCGGTTGGAGAGTGACACTGGAGTTGCCCCAACCAGTTTCCCGGTCGTCGGATCGTACGAGGGAAAGTAACCGGAATAAGGGTTGGCAAGACTAGGGTCTGCCCCAACCATGTCGCCAACGCCGAAGTCGGTAAGGGAAAAAGGAGGCGATTGCAGATTTTGGAGGGTGAGTTCTTCTTCGATTTGGTTGTAATAAATTCCGAATCCCCCACGGATGCTCCATTTGCGCCCATTGTCCGGGCTCCACGCAAATCCCAGGCGCGGAGCGAAATGCTTCAGGGATGTGCCGTAAGTGGATTCAGAGATGCCCGGATCTCCGGGGAAAAGTAATCCCGGAGGCGCGGACGGGTAAACCGTGGATTGCTCCCCCGGACGGTAGGCGTTCACCGCCACTCCGCCGTTGAAGATGTCATCCTGGGGGGTGTTGATCTGCCAACCTACCCCGTAGGTCAGGGTGAGATTCGGACGGACTTTCCATTGATCCTGGAAATATGAATAGTACTCCCGCGTCCGGGCGTCGATGAAGCCGCCGCTGGTCTGCTCGTACAAGTCAGGAATTCCCAACAGGAAATCAGCCGCCTCATCACCGGTGCTGAAGGTGCCTGTGCCGTAAAATTCGTAATATCCGTTGTTCACAAAATAGAAGGGGTTTTTAACCTCGGCCCGGCGCATGTCAAACCCCATCTTGAAGGTATGCGGCCCAGTAACCCACGTAAAATTATCACTCACCTGATAAGTTTGATCGATGCGTGGCTGCGGACCGTCATAGCTGAACCCGAACTCGCAAGCCCCGGAGGGTGGCTCGTAGTCGTTCATATCGATACAGGGCAAACCCGCCCCCGAAGGCCCACTTTGCGGGGTAATGTCGAATCCGAAGGTGGAGGGCAGAACAGGTTTTACGGGATTCACATCGTTAAAACCCAGCCGGTTGTATCCAACTCGCGCTTCATTGATCATGCTCGATCCAAACGTGTGGTTCCAGGTCAGGGCCATGTTTTGGACACGCGCGGTCTCCTCCTCCGCAAAACCCGGCAGTGAACCCCCGATAAAGGGCTCGTCATCCACGGTAGTGTCATTTTCGATAAACCAATAACCGGTGAGCGAGTCTTTGGGGCTGAAGGTGTGGTCGATCCGGCTGATATACTGATAGAACTTGTCGGTCGAAATGGGATTCCACGTGAAGGTATCGGTCCCCGTGTTGGGGAGCGGCATGTAAGTACTGATCAGTTTTACCGCGGGGGCGCTGAAATCCATGGCGGGAATTTGACCGTGGGGGAAGAGCGTCGAATACAGCGTGCCGGCAGGATAAGTGTTTCCATCCTCACCCACCAGAGGGAAGGGGGAGACCGTGGGATCTCCAAGCACATTCATATCCGCAGTCACATCCGGGAAATCCCCGTTGCGTTGCGCCGCCGTAAGAACGTTGACGGTGGGCCCGGCAAAACTCCGGCCTGGCGTGTCCGGCTGGCGATCGCGAGTACCCTGATAGGAAAAGAAAAAGAACGTATGGTTCTTCCAAATCGGCCCGCCAAGGGTGCCGCCGAACTGGTTCCGGTGAAATACCGCGGCGGTGGCCTGAAAGTAGTTGCGGGCGTTCAGGAAGGTGTCGCGGTAGAACTCGAAAGCGTCGCCATGAAACTGGTTGCTCCCCGACTTGGTGACGGCGTTTAGAATCGCCCCACCGTTCCGTCCATACTCGGGGTTAATTGTATTGGTGATCATGCTGACTTCCCCGATGGAGTCGGGGCTTGGAATCGCATTGACAACATTCAACGCCAAGTCGACGTTGTCAACGCCGTTGAGGAGAAACTCGTTGTCTTGGGCCCGCGATCCGCTGGTGGAATAGGCGTCAGCAAAGTCGCCCATGCTGCTGACCACACCCGGAAGCGTTGTCTGGAGTTCAATCCAATCCCTGCCGTTGAGGGGAAGATCCACAATCGCCGAGCCGGTAATTCTTGCCCCAAGTTCCATGCTCGTGGTTTCCACCTGGGAGCGGCTCGCCTCGACCGTCACTATTTGGGTAGTCGTCCCCAGTGCTAACTTCACATCCAACACGTAGATCTGGTTCAAGGCGAGTTGGATACCGGACGCACGGAAGAGTTTGAACCCGGTCTGCTCGACCGTAACGGTGTAGACTGCCGGGGCCGCGAGATTTACGAACTCGTAATTTCCAGCACTGCCCGTTTTGACCGATCGAGCGACTCCCGTGGCAATGTTGGTGGCGGTCACTGGCACGCCAGGAATTACCGCACCGGTAGGATCCGCAACCGTCCCACGGATTCTGCCATAGATATCGTCAGCTCTGACTTGGTTGACCGCGAACAATCCGATAACGGCACCCAGAACGAATGCTTTCAAAACCAGGCGAATGAGCATACGACCTCCTGGCCAATTAATTTGGATAGCTCTCCGCAACCCCTCCATGCCATGAGTTCTTATGGAAGCGATGCTTGCCAGCCGTTGGGACCGGTGAAAAAGGATGAACTGTGTAAAAGGCGGGCGGGGCCGAAAACGGATGCCCTCCACCCAGGGGGTCATTGCCGGATCAAACGAATTCCCGGGAGTTTTAAAATGTTGCATGGGCAGATGACTCCGAGCGCCATGCGGAATAATCGGGGTGCGCCTCTACCACCGGAAAACGGTGAAAACGCGAGCCCGAAATCGGAATGTCGGTTGGGACTCGATCCCGCGCCTCAGAGCGCAGGAGGCTAGTCTCCTCACGCGAATACTCCGCCCAGGATTTTTATTTTGCCCATGAGGCGGTCGGATTTAGCCAAGGGTTTTGACCGCCCTGCCGCCAAAGCAACCATGTTGATTTTAACACACCCGATCTAAGCCGGAGTAGGGAGAAGTGACTGACGGCTCGAATTTAGGGACGAACGATGGAAATCAAGTGACGAAATTGGATCGTTCATTGTGAACGACAGGGGTATCTGGGGGATAGCAGGAGGGTTGTGCGGGATAGAGTGGCAGGAGTAGTAGCTGGGTCAATACCGTAGAAAGCCCGGTGGGCCGCACTGCATCCTGGTGTGGATTGGGAAGTTTGAGAGTGCGGAGCAAACTGCCGTCCTCCTAAGCTTCGTTCAGAATTACAGCAGGGGAGCGCATTTCCGCCACTTGTTACGCCCCGCCCTGCCGGACTGTGGTGAGAAGTCCGCGCTAAACCCTTACGCCCGGTTCCACGACCTGGTCAAAGTGATGATGGTACCCCCGGCTCAAGCTGAGCCGGGTCTCATCGCACAAGACCACCACATAATCTCCATCAAAGGAGGAGAGTAATTCTTTGATGCGGTCGATTCGAACGATGGTGGAACGATGGATGCGGACAAACTTTTCCGGATCGAGCTGCTTTTCCAGGGTGCGCATGGTTCCGCGCAGGAGGTGGCGCTCCTTGCCCACGTGCAACTGCACATACGCCCTCCCTCGGCCCCTTTCTACAGATCTCCTTTGGGAGGATTCGCAGATGAAGATGATCGAATTTGTCCCACCCGCATTCCGCCCAAAACCTCCAATTGGGTAACGGGTTGATGGAGCAGAGTTGGCCCATCCCGTACCAACTCCCCCTGCGGGTTTACAAATGAGGGATGTCTGAGGGGCATGACGGGCTTAGGGCGAACGGGAGATGCCGGACAAGACGCGGCGGATTTGTTCACCATATTTCTCTGCCGTGCGGAGTCCGACCCCCGGAACCGCAAGCATCTCAGTGGTATTATGGGGGCGCAGCCTTACCAAAGCGTCTAATGCCCGGTCAGTGAAGACTCGGAAGGCCGGCACACCGAGCCGCCGGGCCTCCGCCAACCGCCAGGCGCGCAAGGCTTCGGCGGCTTGGTGGTCTGCCTCCGCGTCAGACTCCCTTTCCACTTTCGGCGCCCTTGGTGTCGCCACCGGGGCGCCCAAGCCCAGCCCTGCCTCTCCGCGCGTGGGTCCCCTCGGCTTCCTCTTGCGTGGGCCCGAGGTCGTGAGCGGTTCACGATCCTTCATCACCAGTTCGAGGGGAGTACGTTCGTCCACCCTCTGCCCAGCCCGCGTGAGGCTTACGGTATGATACGGAATCTGCCGGCCATTTTTTTCGAAAGTGGCGTCCGCCAAACGCACCACTCCCGCGCGCGCCATAGCTCCCAGGAGATCCTCGAACCTATCGCGGCTCATCTCATGGCCCGGAAAAAGCGCCTCGAAAAGCCTGCCCGTGGACTTTGAACCGCCCGCGCGCAACTCGTCGATCACTCGCACAAGCGCCGCGTGTTCTCCCTTCGAGGCGGCCCGGAACCGCTGTGCGTGGCAGGATGCGGGAGCGCAATGATCGCAGATCCCGCAGGGTGTCTCGCCATCGGCGAGGTCACCGAAATGACGCACCACGCTGGCCATGCGGCACTGGTTGCTTTCCGCGTAGCGAATCATCCGTTCAATCTGCTCGCGCTTCTGTTCGCCCTGGACGAGGTACGGCTCGCGCCAGCCGTTGTGGCCCACGGTGGCGTTTTCGGCAAAGTCCAGCACCGCGCCGCCGTGCGTCCACAGCTTTTCCAGCGCCCGGTCAAACACCTCGGGATCGATCAGCAACTGCCTTTGCAGGTCGCGCTTTGCCTGCGGCTGTGGCCCCAGGCGCGCGAATATTTCATCCAAAAACCTCACATCGGGATAATCCCGCTCAATGAAGAAATCATGGGTGTAGCGATCCGCGTAAGAGTGCATCAGCACCGCGCGGCTGGGCTGGCCATCGCGCCCGGCGCGGCCGATTTCCTGGTAATACGCTTCGATGCTCCCGGGCAACGCCGTGTGGATCACCGTCCGGATATCGGGTTTGTCAATCCCCATGCCGAAAGCAATCGTCGCCACGGTGGCCTGGAGCTTGCCCGCCAGGAACTGCTCCTGGACCTCTTTACGGCGTTCCGCGTCCAACCCGGCGTGATAAGCCGCCGCCGTGAAGCCGGCGCTGAGTTCCATGGCCAGAGCCTCCGCCTGCTTGCGCGTGGGCGTGTAGACGATTGCCGGCCGACGTCGCGCGTCAGACAACAGCCCGCGCGTAAGCTCGGAGCGTTCCGACGGCGGAACCTCCACCACCTCAATGGCGATATTGGCGCGCCGAAATCCGTGAATGAAGCGCGCCGGACGCACGAGGCCCAGTTGCTCGACGATGTCATTCTGAACGGGTGGCGTGGCAGTAGCGGTCAGCGCGATCACCGGGGCGGGCCGCAGACTGGGAACGTGCTGGCCCAGGCGCCGGTAGTCCGGCCGGAAATCATGCCCCCACTGGGAAATGCAGTGCGCTTCGTCGACGACGATGAGTGAGACCTGCCGCTTCGCCAGCATCTCCGGGAAGCCGGCGACGCGCAGCCGCTCCGGCGCTATGAACAGGAATTGCAGCTTTCCGGCAAGGTAGTCGAAGCAGACCCGGCGCGAGTCGGCCCGGCTGCGTCCCGAGTGGATGCGCTCGACGGCCAAGCCCCGCGCCTTCAACTTCGCGATCTGGTCTTCCATCAAGGCGATCAGCGGGCTGATCACGAGCGTTGTTCCGCCCCGCGCCAGGGCCGGTAGTTGGTAGCAGAGGGACTTGCCCGACCCGGTGGGCATGACCAGCAACACGTCGCGGCCTTCGATCACCGCCTGGCAGACCGCTTCTTGATTAGGGAGAAACGAATTGAAACCGAACACGCGCTGCAAGAGGGCGGCGAGGTTCCCACCCCCCGCGGGAGGTTGACTGGAGGTTGGCGACGACGCCCGCGCCGAGGGAGCGACCGCGCCGCCCCCCGCGGGATTAGCGGTCCGGGTCGCCTGCCCGGTTTGCGTCACAACCTCTCTCGCGTTTTCTCTGCTGTCTTTCAACCGCAGTCCCCACCCTGCCCCGAGGTCGGTAAAGGGCTCCGTGCTCCGGGCCGGCTCGTCGGATTTTACTCATCCGGCACGGCCGCGCGTCGAGCCTGATCACGCTGTGCCCGGGAATCGACACTACAACAGAAAGCCGCGAGCAACAAGCCTGTAGGGAACGGCATGAGCGGAAGGGAGTTCTTTGGCCAACTCCCCTCCTGATTCAGAGCCTGCCCTGAGCCTGTCGAAGGGAGGGGTGGCGCGCCGAGCGCCGGGGTGGCTGGCCGCTGGGTAAGCGCGGTGCACCGGCGACATGACGTCGCAAAAGCGCCGGGGTCGAGCTCGGCCTTGGGGTCCCGTTACGGAACTTTCGGTTGCGACACAGCCACCTTATCGGCGATGGCTCCCTTTCCCAGGAAACTCTTGAGCTTAAGGAGAAGCAGGGAGGTTACTTCCTGCCCTTTGGCGGCAACCAGGAGTCCCTTCTCGGTTCGGACCTCTTGATCCAAGATCATGCCATTGGCAAGTTGGGCAATCGGAAGGGCGTGGGTGCCATCGCCGACGACCTCGGGTTCCAATTCCACCATAGCCTCGATGATCTTCTTGTCCAACCCTTCGCAGGTCTTGGTAAGGTAGTGGGCTGCTTCCACCCTGGAATGGCATTTACGCAGAAGGGCGTCAAAGTTGAGAGCGGCCCGGATAATCTGGGCTCCCAGCCGCACGTCCGCTATTTCACGCTTGCTGATGCCGCAATCAGTCGGCAACTCTTCGTACTGGTGGGCGATCATCCAGGCTATAGGTTCCATGCGCGGGATATTCTTGAGTAGATCCTGGGCCACCCGCGGATGATTGACGTATTGAGTTTTCTCTTCCGGCGAGAGCTCTCGACCGGCATACACCGTCTCAATGGTATCGGGGTCGAGCGTGACGCAACCCAGTTGCGACATCATGGCCGCCACCTCAAATTTCCAAGGGCTGCCCAACTCCAAGCGTGTGACGACGTGGTGGACATATCGCCGGACGCGCATAGCCCGGCTGAATGCGGCCGGGCTCACCACGCTGAGTACTTCCGTGAGGACGTAGACCGTCCCGCGAAGCGTTTTCTCCAGGAGTTCCTTCTCGGCGCAGACCAAGTGATGTTGCGCCAAGGCTTCCGTCAAGGCCTTGACCAGGATTTCCTTGTTGGAGGGTTTGCTCAGAAAGCGAAAGATGTTTCCTTCATTCACCGCATCGATGGCCGTTTGAAGCTCGGAGGCACCCGTCAGCATGATGCGGACCGTATCGGGGGCCAGGGTTTTGACCTTGAGTAAGAATTCGATGCCGTCCATTCCCGGCATTCGCATGTCGGAGAGCACCACCGCGAACGGGCCCATGTGCTGAACCATTATCAACGCGGCTGCGCCGCCCACCGCCGTGGTGACCTGAAACTCGCTGCGGAGCAGGCGCTGATACCCCTGGAGTAAAGCAGGTTCGTCATCGACGAACAGAACCTTATCCGCCATCTGATACCTCCACCAATAATGCCGGTACTTCTTTCGCCATGGCTCGCCACTCGGGGAGCATCTCCTGAACCCCCAAGGTGGCGAACTCCTCTTGGTAGTTCTCCAAGTTATAGACTGCCGCCCCCCCATCGGAGGACTCCTCCAACTCATGGGCCAGGAGATTGGCGGTATAGACGGCCGAAACCGCGTCAAGGTTCTGATGGGGCACGCGATTGGGGCCGTGGTGAAGTGCCACGGCCTCCACCACCGAATAAGGTAATCCCCACAACCCCAGGAGATAGGCTCCAATTTCGGCGTGACTAAACCCGTCCTCGAGTTCTTCTACCTTATAGACTGGGCAGCGCGCCCCCAGCGCCTCCCTCAGAACGTTTTCGAAGCGTTCGGAGAGCTTCCAGGCCAGGATCAACTTGCCCACGTCGTGGAGCATGCCTGCCACCACCGCAATGTCGGCGAGGTGCTTGGGAACGGGCAGGCGGGCAGCAATGTGCGCGGTAAGCTGAGCGTGGTATTGCAGCTTTTCCAGGGAAAACCCCGGAAGATCTCTTTGAGGCTTGAATGCCCGGAAGATTTCCACGGACAGCGTCAAGTTCTTAAGAGTATTGATGCCAAGGTAGCTGACCGCACTCTGGATGTTGGTCATGGAGTGGGAAATGCCGAAGAAGGCGGAATTCACTAATTGCAGGACTTTGGCGGAGATCCCCACGTCCTGCTCGACAATTCTTGCGACTTTTAGAAGCGTCACGTCAGGGTTCGCCACCGCCTGCATCAGTGCTTCATAAGTGCGTGGGAGCGACGGCAAGTCCCCCAGGGCAGTCACTGTGCGCCGGATCGAGTCATCGCTCAAAAGTGCCTTTAGGTGGCAGGCGCGCTCGACGGCGACGCGCAGTGTTTCGGCATCACAGGGCTTGGCCAGAAACTGATGGGCCACGGGAACCACCCGCAGCGCCGTAGAAAGTTCCGTGTGGCCTGAAAGCACGATGCGCACCATATGGGGATACTGTTCGCGCACGCGGCCGAGCAGGGAGGCCCCGTCAATGCCCGGCATTCGCATGTCGGAGACAATGACATCAAAGGGGGAGGCCGCCATTAAGGCCAGGGCGGCCTCGCCCCCCGGGGCGAAAGCCATCTCCCACTCATGGCGTTGGGAACGCAGCATGCGCCGCAACCCCTCCAAAATCCTGGGTTCGTCGTCCACAAAGAGTAGGCGTCTCATGTTGTCCTCGTTTCCTTTGCGCCCTCCCCCGGCTCGAAGGGTAATCGGATAAAGAAGGTTGTTCCTTTCCCTTCTTCGCTCTCAAAGGTCAGGGTTCCTTTGTGGCGGTCCACCACCACCGACCGCGCAATGGCCAGGCCCTGGCCGGTGCCGCGCCCCACTTCTTTGGTGGTGAAAAAGGGATCAAAGATCCGGGTGCGGATGGCTTCCGGAATGCCACTCCCCGTGTCCGAGATGGCGACCAAGGCCATACTGTCCTCCACCATGGTGCGGACGCGGATCTTGCCTTTTTTTTCGCTGCCTTTCACGACATCGCTGATGGCGTGGGCGGCGTTGACCAACAGGTTCAGGAAAACCTGGTTCAAATCCCCGATATTGCAAACCACCAGCGGCAGATTGCCGAGGTCAGTCTCGACATCGGCAACGTACTTCAACTCGTTGCGCGCTACGGTAAGGGTACTGAGAAGCGCCCGGTTAAGGTCCGCGGCGGCCATTTCTTTGCTTTCGGGATGAGCAAATTCTTTCATCGCTCGTACGATGGTGGCGACCCGGGTCACACCTTCCAGGGTCTGCGTGAGCGCCTTGGGAATCTCCTCCTGGAGGTAGGCATAGTCCGTTTCCTCTTCGGTGCGGCGCACCTCGGCCAGGAGGTCAGGGTTGAAGTTGTCCGCCGCCGCGGCATCGCGGAGTACCTGGTACTTGTTGAGCAAGGTCTGTAAGCCGCCGAAAGAATCCTGAAGGAAGCGCGCGTTATCGCCCACGAATTGGATGGGCGTATTGATTTCGTGGGCGATCCCGGACGCCAGGCGGCCGACGGACTCCAGTTTCTGAGCGTGGCGTAACTCCATTTCCGCCACATTCCTTCCCGTGATATCGCGCGCAATGCCCTGCACACCGATTACTTTTCCATCCTTACAGATCAGGCGAGGCTTCACTTCCAGCATCACCCGGCGGCCATCCTTCGCGGTGATTTCGATCTCCAGATTGGGAGCCGAACCGCCCACGTACAGTTGCTCGATGGCCCTATCGAGACGGGCGATATTTTTGCCGTCCATCAATTGCCCGAAGTTAATCTGGAGGGCCTCATCCCGTGAGTAGCCCATGATTTGCTCGGCCACGCGGTTGAGCGAGGTTAGGCGGCCCGTGAGGTCGGTGGTATAAACGATGTCGCTGGCATTTTCGAACAACTCCCGGTAGCGCTCTTCACTGTCGCGGAGCGCCTCTAAAGCGGCCTTCCAGTCGTTCACATCGCGGGCCACCCCCACAATCCCTGTCACCCGGCCTTGGGCGTTCTTGACCGGAACGGCGGTATTGGAGACCCAATGGAATTTCCCCTGCGCGTCGAGAACCCGTTCGAGTTTGCCAATCAGGGGCTGGTCAGTCTCGATGATCCTTTTTTCGTCGGCGAGGTAATGTTCCGCGTCTTCCCGTGGGAAGAAATCGAAGTCGGTCTTTCCCAAAGCCTCCGCTGAGTCTTCAATCCCTAAGGTCCGGGCTTGGGCGGAATTGACCCGCGTAAAACGGCTCTGCGAATCCTTGAAGTAAATGGCGTCGGGGATATTATCCATGAGGATGCGCAGGAGGTCGCGCTCGTGGGCAAGTTCTTCCACCAAGTGCGCCAATTCCCCGGCGTGCTTCTCCTGGGCCGCTTTTGCCGTCTCCAGGTCGCGGGCGTACCTGAGCAAGTCTGCTTCCGCCTGCCTGCGGTCGGTAATGTCCACGAACGTCACCACCGTGCCGATTACATTTCCGTATCGGTGGATGGGACGAGACCAGTATTCGGCAGGAAAGTTGCTGCCGTCGCGGCGCCACAGGACTTCATCATCGATGTGGGTGCCATGTCCGCGCCGAAAAGCTTCGTAGATGTGGCACTCCTCCACGGGGTGAGGTGTTCCATCCTGTCGTGTGTGGTGTATCAGGTCGTGCATGTTCTTGCCATGCAAGTCCGCAGCCTCCGGATAACCTAATAGTCGAAGGCAAGAGGGATTGCAGAATGTGCAGTTACCCTGCATGTCGATACCGTAGACTGCCTCGGGGATTGAATCCAACAGGAGTCTTACCAGTTCGCTGCTCTCTCGAACCTCCTCCTCGGCTCGCTTGCGGGCGGTGATGTCGACGAGAGTGCCCTCGATGACCTGGGAACCGCCTGCCGATTGGGAGTCGAGAGTCAGGTTGACGATCAGCCAGACGGGACTACCGTCTTTGTGCCGCAGCCGCATCTCAAAGTTGGTGAGATGCCCTTCAGCTTTGATCCTTTCCAGGAAGAGGTCTCGATCTTCGCTCGAGTAGTAAAAGTCCGGCACGCGGCGAGCCAGAACTTCCCGGGGCGAGTCGAAGCCGACCATCTTGGCCATCGCCTGGTTGCAGTCCAAAATGCGCCCATCCAGAGTGGTCCGCAACACGCCGGCGAGGTTATGCTCGAACAGCCGCCGGTAACGCTTTTCGGATTCGCGCAACGCCTCTTCGGCGCGCTGGCGCTGCGAGATGTCCTGATAGAGTGCCATGAGCCCGCGCGGTTGGCCGTTCAACACCAGGGGGACAGCGGAGATCTCCACCTCCACCAGCGTACCGTCTTGGCGAAGCCGACGGGTCGTGGTGTGCACTGGGGCCCCGCTCCGGCACTGGCCGGTTAGACCTTTCGCTTCGGTAAGCAACTCCGGCGGGGCAACGAGGTCGTCCAGATTGACACCCAGCATCTCTTCCCGCGAATACAGGAAGAGCCGCTCAAACGCGCGATTCGTCATCTCGATCAGGCCCTCGGGGTCGACAACGACGATGCCCATGGGGCTGATTTCAATCAGAGTATTAAGGTAGGCGGTGCGCTCTTCCAGGGCTTTCTCCGCCCGCTTGCGGGCGGTGATGTCCTGCTTGATGGCAATGAAATGACGGATGGCCCCGTGCGGGTCGCGCACCGGAGTAACCGTCATCTCTTCGGTATAGAGTGTGCCATCCTTACGCCGGTTGACGATTTCTCCTGACCAGACCTCGCCGGAGAGGATGGTTTTCCAAAGCTGCTGGTAAAAGCCTGCGTCCTGTACTTCGGACTTCCAGATCCGCGGGTTTTGGCCGAGAATCTCCGCCTTGGAGTAACCGCTTAGCAGCGTGAAAGCAGGGTTCGCCCAAATGATGTGACCTTCCTGGTTGGTGATGATAATGCCGTTGGCGGCGGATTCGAGCGCGGCGGTCTGGAGTCGGGTTTGCTCCTCGGCCTGCTTGCGGTCGGTGATATCAATACAGGTAATCTCGATGACGGGAGCACAGCCTTCGGCGTCGTCGACAAGAGTGGCGTTCTCGATGACCCAGAGTTCGCTGCCGTCCTTTCGTTGCAGGCCCCTCTCACGGTTGCTGAGTTTCTTCTCGGCCTTCAACTCCGCGAGGAAGGCCTCGTCGTCAGCCTGTGCAATGAGGGTTCCTACTATCTGCCGGCCGAGCAATTCCTCCCGGGAGCTATAGCCCAACATGGTGGCCAGGGCATCGTTGCAGTCCAGTAGACGCCCATCCAGGGAGGCCCGCCAAATGCCGGAAAGGTTACGCTCGAAAAGGCGTTGATAGCGTTTTTCCAGGGCGGCTTCGCTTTCCAGTCGCTCGCGGATGAGCTCGGTTTGGCTGCGCACGCGGCGCCGCAGAACCGCCACCCACCCCAGCACCGCCAACACTGCTGACATCAGCATGGCCAAGGCCGCGAGCCCTTTGCGCAGAGTCCACCATGGCGGGCGCTTGAGGACCACAATGTCCGCAGGCGAGCGGAGAAGAAGGCTGAAAGCTCGCGGTGCCCGGTTGTCATCCACTTCGATCCGCCGGATGCCCGTCAGTTCCAGCAGACTTCCCGGACGGAGAGGGTCCAAAGGGCGGGTGCCGTTTTCCTTTTCCATTTCCGCCCGGAAGATGGTATTTCCTGCCTGTAGTTCCAGGAGTTCCTGGCCATCGCGGTCTGTGCGGTTCAGCAATTCCCCCGAAAGCCTCACCAAATCGGCGTCATGATCGCCATGGAGCGCCTTTTCGACGCTCATCCTTACGGGCTGGGGTGGGGAGCTGACACCAATCTTTCGGAACACCGCATCGCGCATGACCGGCGCATAGTCGCCCAATTCAGGGAAGCCGACGACATCGACCAGATCGCCGACCTTCACAGAGGTCAAGCTTCCACTGAGCCGCGATGCAGCATCTTGTGATGCCTGAGCGGTGGGCATACTCAAATGGATTAATAGCGCCTCGTCCTGGTCGCGGATATAGAGGAGCCCGGCGCCTTGGTAGGTCACGACACCTTGAACGTGCACGCGGTGGGTGAAGGCGCCTTCCGGAGTGAGCCGTAAGAAAAAATGGATCGGGCGCACCGGCAAGGAAAAGAGCCCATCGGAGGGTCGCCGAACGATCTGAATCCCACTCCGGCTCGGAACCAGTATCTGAAAGCCGGTGAACAAACCGCTGAGGGTGTAAGTCCCTGCAAACACCCCGCGAACGCGGACAACGGAGTCAACAAGGTCGGTGGGAGGAGTTCCATAGTCGGGAACGAAAACCTTAAAATGATAGGCGCCAGAGGAAGCATTCAAGGTTAGATCAGTTCCGCGCTCGGTCGCCGAGCGCACGACCGCCTGCACTTCCACCCACTGGCTGTCTTGGCGGCCGGAGGCGAGTTCGTCGCCGGAGACTCGGCGGGGGACCGGTAAAGGCGCCTCGCCAAGAATCCGGACCCGTGCCTTATCAATTTCCGGAGAGAAATCGCCGACTCCGGCTGTGCCTTCCACTTCAATCAGTTGCCCGGAGCGCAGATTCAAATTGAACTCTTTGGGATCAACCCAGACACCGGCCGTCGAGTCCTGGATGAACAGATCCCCGTCAGCAGCGCGGCAGTAAGTCACAACAGCGCGGATTCGAACCCGGTAACCCCGCTTAGCCTCCTCCAGCTTCAGGCCACGAATTTGCTCGATGCGCGTGAGTGTGGGCAAACCTCCCACAGTCGGCAACTCGCCACGAGCGGCACTAATTTGAGTTTCTTGCGTTCCCCAGAGGAACCCCCGGGGCAGAGTGGTCAGCAGGACCAATAGCAACCAGAATCCACGCCTATGGTTGGCAGCAAAAATCCCTCGACACGCGCGGAATCGCCCTGCCTTCTGCCTTTCAAAACTCCCGCGATCCCTGGAAGTCATTTTGTCCGTCCTGCGATGAGGGAACTACATAAGATTAATCGGCAAGACGTACTTGCTACTTGAAGGATAGAAATGGGCAAAGCCTGGTAGGGTCGGGAACTGGCGCGGTGGTGTACGAAGACTTCCGCAGCCCCGCGGCACACTTGCTACCCGTGCCACGGATATCTCGGATAAATTGCCTGCCCTGCCGCAAGATTTTACATTTCCGGCCTGCCGGTAGCCCAATATTGGTTTATTTCTATTGCAATTACCCCCACGATAAATGTTAACTTAGGATTGAGGGTTGGGGGCTAGGTACTGGGGAAAGTCTCCCAAGCCTAAAACCTAATCCCCAGTCCCGTCGCGTCGGCCTTTAGAGCCTGCCCTAAGTAAAGCGAAGGGGTCGGCATACGATGAACTAAAGTTCGGCGCTCCAAAAGGCTGTGGCTCTCGCGATGTTGTAGAAACATAATGGGTTAGCGCTGGAAAGGGAAGATCATTCAGAAATTTATATCGCTCAAACAAAAAGAGTTAGCTTGAACAGCAGCACCCGTGGGGGAAAAATGCAGGTTTCCACGATATCATAGGAAATAAAGGGGTTAGAGTGAAAATTGATATTTTGTCAAAATCTTATCTCATTCAAATAGAAAGAGTTAGCTTGACATGCGGGAGCCGCTGCGAAAAAAGCGGGGGGGAAAAATGCAGGATAGTCTCGCGATGTTATTGAAAACGCATGTAGAAAAAATGTCGCTTTTATGCCCCACCACGATATTGATGAAAACAAACCAGTTAAAATCTGTCTCTCGCGATGTTCATGATAACACAGGTAGTTGTGCGCCGGGATAAACCCGCAGGAAGCAGAGGTACTTATAGTGTTATTTCTGCCGAAAAAAAGCCGCTTGCTGCGTCTGCATCGCCTCGATATGCACGAAGCACTCCCCACCACGTCGGGAAAGGTCTGCTCAATAGATAATATCCAGACCGGTATCAAAGAAGCGGTGTTGATTTCCCACGAAATGGTCGAAGAACGGAGATGCGGTGTTATTGTAGACGTCGCGCGGGTTGGTGTGGTTGGTCAGATTGAAAGTGGTGAACTGACCGCGCATCACGTGCTTCTTGATCCAGGGCAGGGGGAGGTGGAAATCCTTGCCCAGCTTCAGGTCGAGGGAGAAAAAGTGTGGAAAGCGCGCGCTATTGGGCTCCCCGACATAATTCTGAAGCACATCGATGGGCGAGTAGGGAAGTCCGGAATGGAAATCGATGACGGGGCTGGCGAAGATTCCCCACACGTGGGTTTTGAGCCGTCCCCAGCCCACCACCCGCTGCGGCGTGTCGGAGGGCAGATTGGCATAAACGTCCGGCCGGATGACGGGTTCCTCGAAGGGCACATAGACTTCCGCCAATGTGTTGAGGTCGCCGCGCGCCAGGCTATAGACGTAGGAGATATTCCATTCGGAGGAATCGCTGCGGCGATAATGCACGGTGGATTCGAACTCCTGATAACGCGAGCCGCCCTGATCGGTAAGCAGCAGGGCGGGGCCGGTGGGGCGCTCGGTCATGGGATTGACGATGAACTGGCTGTAAGTGCGGCTGGAAATGTAGCTCAGGCGCAGCACCACGCGCGGACGCAGCTCGCGGTCCGCTTCCAGATTCCAGCTCCAGTTGTGCGGCACACTGCCCAGCCAGTTGGGCGAGGCGAACAGCTCACCCTGGCCCATCATGTGTCCGTAAAGGTTCTGGTAAACGATGGGCGGTCCTTGGAGGGTCCCCGATTCGTCATAGAGGCTCACGGAGCGCGTGGGGTAGGCGGGGAAATCGCCCGCCAGCAGCAGACTGTGGTCGTAGAACAGGCCCACACCTCCTCGCAATACGGTTTTCCCCAGCCGACCAGGCGCGTAGGCTATGCCCATCCGGGGCGCCACGTTGGCATGGCTGCCAAGCGTCTGGCCGGAATAGCGCACGCCTAAATCGAGAGCAATCGGCTCGCTGGGCACCCAATGGTCCGCCACAAAGAAAGCTCCTTCAAAGTCCTCGGCGGAAAGCGCCCCCGGTCCCAGGAAATCGATGCTCTCGGCCAGCGTTCCGTCGGCGCGGAAGACGAGCACGGGCCGCGAATCGCTGCTCCCGGTGTAGGAACGGTGCAGCATGCTCCCCCCCAGCGTCAACTCGTGTTTCCCCAGCCATTGCTTGGACGGGAACTGGTAGGTTTCCTGGCCCTGTTCCTGATTGCTGTGCCGCCGGTAAGTGTTGAAGAAGTTCCCGCCCCAGCCATTCGGGGTGACCAGCATGTCGAGCGCACCTTGCCCGTGGGCGTTGCTGTCAAACTGCATGGCGTGAATGAGCGTCGTGAAAATACCTCCGGCCGTGGTTATGCTCTGGTCCATGAAACTCACGCTGAAATCCTTCTGGCCATAATCCGAAGAGGCGGTTTGCGGGACCAAGGAGTTGATGTTGGCGAACTGGCGGCGCAAGGGAAAGACATCGACGAAGGCGGTGGCCAAGTGCCGCGGGGAAAAAACGTATTGGAAATCGGTGAAGGAAGTAAAGTCGTGAATCCTGATCTCGTTGTGGGGCCACGCCAACCCGCGCACCGGGTCCTTATCGATGTCATAGCCCAGCGTCTCCGAGAAGCTCAGACGATTGGCGATTAAGGGCCCGGTGACGTAGAGGATGGGGTTGAAGTCGGCGATTCCCACCAGCGTTCCGTTCTTGATGCGAGGATTGGGGGGAATGTTTTGCAACTCGAAATGCCACTGATCGGCAGGCGGCCGGACGTGAATCGTGGTAAGCCCACCGGAGAACCCACCGTATTGGGCATTGTAGGCGTTCTTGGAGACCTCCAAGGAGTCAAGGGCCGCCACCGGAAGGTCGATCGAGAAGCTCCCCGTAACGGGGTCGGAAGTTTCGGCGGAGTTCACGAGCAGCAGGCCTTGGTTTTCCGGCACACCTTTGATATTGATTTTCCCGTCCGGCGTGCGCACGATGCCCGGGATATAAGGCAGGGCGGCCTTGAACTTCTGCTCAACCAGAGGCAGGTTTCTGAGTTCGGGCGCGCCCAGGGTGGTGGGGGTTGCGGCCTGTTGCGTAGATAGGGCGGGAGCTTGTTCGCGAACTTCTATCTTCTGGTGAATCACCACTTCCGGTGGCAACACGATTTGGAAGAGGGGCGGAGGTGTATCCGTCACTTTCACCGTGCGCTGCAAGGGTTCGTAACCCGATGCCGCACAAAGCAAGGTGTACTCGCCGGGTTCGAGGTCCAGGAACCCGAACTGCCCTTTGTGATCCATGGTGGCCGTGAGGCCCCCCTCCGGAAGCAGGGGACCGGTGAGCGTGCAGACGGCTTCCAGGAGGGGAAGGTTCTTGTCGCTGAGGACTTCGCCGTGAAGGTCTTGGGTGGAAGGTCGGGTGCGCGCCTGGCACCAGCTCGCCAGAAAGAGCGTTGTTCCGGAAAGAAAAAGGATAAATACCCGTCGATACGGCTGAATCAACATACGGCTCGCCACGTCCCAGATTCTTGCTATGAAGGCAACACTCGGTATTCCCCTTTCCGCGTGCCTCTTCCGTCTGCGTCCGATTAGGTCGATGCCATCAAAGGGCAAAAGCTGCTTGGTCTGCTCGTCCGTCGGCGGACGCCCGATGTCATGGGAACTTGGGCACGCTAGGAGGTAGTTTAATCCCTGCCAGAATTCTCGACAACGGAATACTGCGAGCGGTGGCATATACAGTTTGTCACCCTTGCTCATTTCTCTTGTCGACCGGGGTTCGGCGCGGGGGAGACGCGAATTCACCGCGCGGGCTTGACCGCCGCCGGGGGCTTTTCGGCCTTAGTGATTCCCGCGCCTTCTTTCAGGGTGAGGAATTGGTTGGCTTCGACGTTGGTGAAGCGCTCGACTTTCTGCGTGGTGGGCCACTTCACTTCGATTAAATCCACGTGGGGGGCTTGCCCCAGACCAAAGTGCAGCCGCAAATCGCTCTGTGATATCACGCTGGTTCCCGAGTGCACCTCATCGATTTGCGCATGTTTTCCAGTCACCACACGCACGCGCGCCCCGATAGCTGTGCGGTTGCATTGGGTTCCGAGCAATTTGAGGCTGATCCAATTCTGCTTGTTGCCGCCATCGTTCCGCAGGAGCGACGGGATATCGTTCATGTTTAAAACCAGCACGTCGATGTCGCCGTCGTTGTCGTAGTCGCCGAAGGCGCAACCGCGGCTCGAGAAGCGTTCCATCACACCCGGGCCCATGTCCTTCGAAACATCCTTGAACTTGCCATTGCCGAGATTCCGATACACCAGGCGCGGCATTTTGAACTGGACGTCCATGTGATAGTTTTCGACCTCGGGGTAGACGTGGCCATTGACCTGAAAGATGTCCTTCCAGCCGTCGTTGTCGTAGTCGATGAATCCGGCGCCCCAGCACACATATTGAGTGTTTACGCCCAAGCCCGCTGCAAATGTCACATCCGTAAACGTCCCGTCGCCATTGTTGTGGTAAAGGTCCGGCGTGTCGTCAGAGAAATTGGTTTTGTAGATGTCGAGCCAGCCGTCGCAGTCGTAGTCGCCCACGCCGATGCCCATACCGGCCTGCTCCTGGCCATCCTCGTTGTAAGCGCAGCCGGCCAGGACGGCGATGTCCTCAAACGTGCCGTCGTGTTTGTTATGAAACAGGATGCTGGGTTCGGAATCGACGGCCACGTAAATGTCAGGCCAGCCATCGTTATCGAAATCGTAAGACACGGCGGTAATCGAATAGCGGGGACCCGGTTTCAGGACGCCGGCCTTTTCCGAAACGTCCGTGAACGTTCCGTCGCCGTTGTTGTGGTAAAGGATGTTCATCCCTCCCGGCAAGCCGCGCGGGCCACACATCGTGGGGATGCCTTTCCACTGGCAATAGCCCGTTTGTCCGGGCACGGGAACTTTTTTGAGGTCCAGCTCGATGTAATTGCACACAAACAGGTCCAGCGACCCGTCGCGGTCGTAGTCAAGCCAGGTGCAGCCGGAGCCCCAACGCACGCGCTCTTCCCACAGGCCCGCCTTCTTCGTCACGTCCGTGAAGGTTCCGTCGCCATTGTTGTGCCACAGCACGTTGTGGCCCCAGTAGCAGCAGAAGAGGTCGTCCCAGCCGTCGTTGTCGTAGTCGCCCACGCACACCCCGGTGCCCCAACCGGTCCGAGCGAGGCCGGATTTGTCCGTGACGTCGGTAAAGGTACCGTCGCGATTATTTTTGTAGAGACGCTGGGTGGGAGGCTGGCCTCCGGGATAGGGTTCCTCGCCAGGCAGGCGGTCGCCGTTCGTCAAGTAGATGTCGATCCACCCATCCTGGTCATAATCGAAGAAGGCCAGCCCGCTGCCCTTGGCTTCCACGATGTACTTCTTCTGCTTCACTCCTCCCCAGACGTTCTCCACCGTAAGGCCCGCCTCCTTGGCCACATCGACGAAGGTGACGGGGGAAGGCGCGTCGGGGTGGGGTACGGTCGCAGCCTGGAGCACGGGCGATCCTTTCCAACGCCCGAGAGGCGTGGCAAGGAACTCCAAGATACTTGATCCGAAGAAGATCGTAGAAGAGCCGAGGAAATTGCGACGAGAGAATCTCATGCCACCATACGGGTGCGGCCGTCCCGTGAATCCTTATCTTCTTCAGAGGCTCACGGGTCCGCAGGAAGATGCGTTTAACAACCCGGCAAACTATCCGTGAGATTATACTATAGGGGGTTCGTAATGCCCCTGGGACGTTGCAGTGCAATTCCGTTTCCTCGCTAGTAATTCCCGGCCCAGCACGCTAGAATCATAATTGAGAGCACACCTCATGGCAGAAACCAAAATTGACACTAGCCCCGCGGCGACGGCCTCGGTGAGTGTTCGCATTATCGCCATTGCCGTCCTCTTGGGTTGCATCTATTATGCGAGCTCCGTATTCATCACTTTGATCTGCTCAATCCTGATCACCTCGGTGCTTGAGCCCGGTGTCAGGCTGATGGAGAATTTTCGCCTTCCGCGCTGGTTGGCTTCGCTGGTCATGGTGCTGCTGATGCTCCTCGTGGCGTACCTGGTCATCTACGCGATCTACGATCGCGCCCAGGCGTTTATGGAAAATCTGCCCAAGCTCATCGCCAAGCTGAAGCAACTGACCGCCCACATTCAATTGACGGCCCACAACCTCCAGCAAAGCACCCAGACCATTATGCCGCCCTCTTCCGACACGAACCTGCCTACCGTGCGGCTGCAACAGGAATCCCCCTGGATGCAGTACCTTTTTCGGGGATTCGGTCAGGTTTATGGCTTCGCCGTCACCGTGATGTTCATTCCCTTCCTGGTATTTTTCATGCTGACCTCCAAGCACCAGATGTGGGCGGCGTCTCTGAATCTCTTTCCCGTTCAACGGCGGCAGCAGGCCGAAGACGTGATCCACGCCATTGCGCGCATGATGCGGCAGTTCGTAGTGGGGAATTTTCTGGTGGGCCTCATCTCCGCCGCTCTCATCACGCCGGTCTTCGGCATTATCCACCTCCAATACGCCCTGCTCATGGGACCGCTGGCCGCCTTCCTCGGACTGGTTCCCTATATTGGCGTGGCGCTGGCAATTCTGCCTCCTTTGCTCATTGCGCTCCTGCAATACGACACCATGGCGCCCTTCATCGCCATTGGCATCACGGTCGCCGTGGTCCACTTCCTTGCGGTCAACGTCTTTACGCCCAAACTGGTTGGACACCGCGTCAACCTTAACGCGCTCGCCGTGACCATTTCCATGATGTTCTGGGGATGGCTGTGGGGCGGGATTGGATTGGTCCTTGCCGTGCCTATCACCGCCGCCATCAAGGCCGTGTGCGACAACGTGGAGAAGCTCAAACCTTACGGCGCCTGGATGGGCGAAGGGTGATTCGATTTTGGCTTGGCGATTTTGGATTTTGGATTGGAAAAGAGCAGCGCTCAGCGATCACCCAGCAAGAAATTGACCCGCCGGTAGCGGCGCGCGGTCCGGTTGGAAAAGAAAGTCAAATCTCCAATCGCCAAAATCAAAGCGACACAGTAGGGGTAGTGCGCGAACCGCCCTGCTTTTCGCGCAACTTACGGACCAGTTCCTCCACCGATTGGCAATCCTGGAATAATCGGATTCCCGCGATTCCCGCCGCGCCGTTCTCGAGGCACACCCGCACGCGAACCGCATTAATTCCACCCAGTGCAAAGACCGGAATTCCCACTCGCGAAGTCGCTTCGCGCAGTTTGTCAATGCCCAGCGGTGGACCATATGGAAGCTTGGATGGAGTTTCAAAGATGGGGCCAAAAAGAAGGTAATTTGCGCCCGCCGCTTCGGCGGCCACCGCCTCCGCGAGCGAGTGGCACGAAACGCCGATCAAAAAGCCGCGCGGCGACAGGCGCCGCGCCGTCTCCGCCGGCATGGAAGAGGTCCCCAAATGTACGCCGTCCGCCTTCGCTGCCAGTGCCACGTCCATGCGGTCGTTGATGATCACGCGCGCGCGCCGGGGTTGCGCCTGTGCTTGCTCCACGGCGGCCTGCGCGTGGCCAAGCAGGCCCCGCGCCGGCAGATCCTTTTCGCGAATCTGCACCCAATCCACACCCGCGGCGATGGTCCTTCGGATGCAAGCGTCCAGTGACTGCGATCTAAGCTGAGTGCGGTCCGTGATGTAGTAAAGGTGCACGTCCAAGAGCAATCCTTACGTGCCGGGGGACAATGTCTCGGTTTGATGATGTAGCGGCGAGTTCACTTCGCCCAATGATGGCGTAAAGCCGCCTCAACGGCAAGCTGAGAAGCACGTTGCGCCGGTACAAAACCTGTTCACCGAGAGGGACGAGAGCTTACCAGGCCCAATTCACGCCGGAAGCGCCACAACTCATAGAAAGCCAGCCAAACGTCTGCCAGCCCCACTCCGGAGACCGCGCCGCGCAGGAAATAGTTGTGGGCGATATAGGCGACCACCGGGAAGTGGTCCACGAAATAGTTCTTACTCCACAGCGAGATCCACGGAAAGACGAAAAGGAACAATCCGATTTCGAAGCAGAATACGATGTACACGATGGTCAGGAGACGGCTCATGGGTTGGATTGATCCGGGAGGAGCTCCTCAGGTGGGCGGTGGGCGCCGCCGTAGTGACCCTGGGTGAAAAGTCCTTCAAACCTTGTGCTGAAGCTCGCGGATCTTTTCGGCAACGTCGCGGAAGTCAATATTCTGGCTGTAGACCTCGGTAAATCTCTCCAGGGCGCTGCGCATGTCCCCCGCCTGTTCGTATGCCACACCCATATCATATTGGATGGCGAGCGCCGCCTCTTCATCGAGCCCCGGCGTTTCAAGCGAACGGTGGTACCACTTGATAGCAATGGCGGGCATTTTCTTGTCCATGAAGCAGAGCGCCAGCAGGCTGCACGCCTGGAGGTAGTTGGCGGGATAGTGTCCCTTCCCCGCGCCCTTCACAACCTTTTGGAATTCTCCAATGGCTTCGTCCAGCAGACCCATTTCCCGGAAAGCTACGCCCAGATTGTAATGCGTTTCGGGGTCGTCCTGAGCCGCCCCCCCGGCGAAGCCCGGTTCATCCATCTCTGCCAGCAAACCGCTGAGCTGCTCGGCGACCTGACCGGAGGCCCGGAAGGTTGATGTGGCGGCCTTGGGCCCCGCCCCGGCCAGCTTGTCTGAACCTGTCAACCCGTCCAGAGTGGAAGCGAAATCACCCGTGATATCATCCAATAGCTCCCTTCCGCCGCTCTCTACGGCCGCAGGTTCCTCAACGGCAGGTTCCGAGTGGGGTGGGGTTGGGGTCTCTGCCGGTGGCGGACTCATGGGCCAGTCCAAAGGCTCCTGCAAGTGCTTCTCGACGGGCGCTGGGCTGGG
>Ga0326728_10001999_pt1 | contig 69546 bp, 56 predicted proteins | sample MB3enrmetagenome_FD_207602 | JGI IMG/M metagenome (GOLD analysis project Ga0326728, IMG submission 207602) | Lab enriched peat soil microbial communities from McLean, Ithaca, NY, United States - MB31MN | ecosystem: Environmental > Terrestrial > Soil > Wetlands > Peat | place: USA: New York... | reverse complement strand
GAGATGCGCAAGGACCGGCCCAACGGCGAGGTGATAGGCAAGCTGATGAGGCGCTTCATCTACACCGCCGGCATCACCGGCCTGATGCAGGTCGCGACGCTCGTCATCATGACCCGGGTCGCGTCCCAATGAGGGCGCCGAACCCGCCCGGGCCGTCCGGCGTCACCCCGCAGCGGTTCGCGCCCGTCGCCCAGACCGGAGTCGCCGCCCTCGTCCTCGTCGTTGTCGGGGGCATTTACATGGCTTCCTACGCCCCGCGCCGGCCACCGCTCGGTCTGCCGATCCTCCTCGCCGTCGCCAGTGGCGTCCTGCTTGCCGCCAGCATCGTCATGCTGGTGCGGACGAGGGGACTCGCGTGGGACAAGTTCTTCCTCGTCGGCCGCTGGACCCTCGTCGTCTATGCCATCGCAGCGGGGCTCATCGAGTTCGCCTTCGTCCGTGACCACACCCGTGGAGGGCCTCTTGTGGTGCTCACGGCGATGCTGGTGCTCTTCGCCGTCAATGTTCCGCTGATCATCAGCTTCACCGTCGCGCGCTACCAGTCCGCGCGGAGCGACACCGCCTGATCACCGTTGTCGCCACAAGCCATGGCCTTGTTGGCGCAGGAGCGGCCGATGCTCCATGCTCGCGGGGTGGAGAGCGAGCCACCCGTCTCGGGCGAGGTGCCCACGACCAGGCGGCGAAGCGAGACCTATGTCGCCCGCCGAACGCCCGCCGTCATTGCCGCTTGGCTGAAGGGCCTCGTCCGGCGCGCCTACGAGGGCCGTTGGACGCTGCGGGTCATGTCGGTAACGGCTGCGGCGGCGGGCGCGACGTGGGCGGTCTGCCTTCCCTTCGGCGGCTTTGCTCCGGCCTTCGGCGCGGCGTCTGCCGTCTATGCGGTTCAGCTGACCGTGCGGACCTCGGTGCTCGACGGCGTCAAGCGGACCCTTCTCATGGCTCTCAGCGTGTTCCTCGCCGTCGCGATCTTGAAGACCATCGGCCTGTCGGCTGTGGCGGTCATGGTATTGGTCTTCGTATCGCTGGCGGCCGGCCAGCTGCTGCGGCTCGGCGCGAGCGGATCGCTCCAGATCCCCGGCACGGCCATCTTCATTCTCGCCCTCGGGACATCGGTGAGCACTTCGGTGCTGTTCGACCGAGTCTGGGCGACGCTGGTCGGTGCGATCATCGGTGCAGCCGCGTCCTATGTCGCCTATCCGGGAGACCCCCGTTCGCGAGCGCGTCGCGCCCTTGCGGGCATTGCCGGTTCGATCGCGGACCTGCTCTCCGAAATGAGCGCCGGGGTGACAAGGACGCCGACCGCGACCGAGACCGACGTCTGGCTGGCCCGCTCGCGTGCGCTGGAAGAGGAGCTGGAGCAGGCGCGTCCTCTGGTCGACGAGGCGGTGGCGTTCCTCCGGGTGGACCCTTTCGGTCGAAAGTCGGCCTCCACCGAGCTGTCGCAGACCCTCGCCAGTCTCACCCACTCGGTAGCCCAGTTGCGTGCCATAGCGCGCACCTTGTTCGACCACCGCATCGACGGGGCGCCCCGGTTGCCTGCCAGTCTCGCCGAGGTGCTGTCGCGCACCGCTGTCGCCTATAGTGCCCAGGCCGAAGTTCTGGAGGGACACGCCCCAACGGTTGACGCCACCTTGGAGGCCGTGCGCCAGGCGCGCCGCGAGTCTCTTCGCAGTCTCCGGCGCGTGGACGAGACCGGTTCCTGGGTCGTCTCCGGTGCCATTCTCACAGAGGTCGACCGGATGGTCGAGCAGCTCGGGGGTGACGCCCCTGCGCTCGATGTCCCGGGCAAGTCGTCTCGCCGGCGCACCCAGCGTTCGAGACGTTGGGGCGGACGCGTCGGGGGCGACTGACCGGCACGGCACCAAGGACGATCCTTCAGCTCTCAGGTATATCCTGCAGATAGCTCATCTCGGGCGACGGTGTCAGACCCTGTCTGGATCAGATCGGGGGGCTCTATTGGTAACTGCATTGCGTGCACGGCGGAGACCACTGCGCTTCGATCAGGTTTGAACATGGCCTCGGACGAGCCAGAAGACACCCAAGAGCCCAAGGAGCCCGAGTTGCGGGAGGCCCCGGTTTCGGCATCACACGCGCCTTCGGGGAAGGTCCCCGACGTAGTCGTGCCGAAGAGCCGTGCCGGACAGGTCTGGACGAGCCTCGTGCCGGCGCTGATCCTGGCCGCGGTGATGGTCGCATTCGTGATACAGAACCGCCAGCAGGCGAAGGTCAGCTTCCTCGTGTTCTCGGGCAGGTTCCCGCTGGCGCTCGCCCTCCTCGCAGCTGTGGCGCTCGGCGCTCTTGTCGTCTTCTGCCTGGGGTCAGTCCGGATTGTCCAGCTTCGTAAGGCTTTTCGACGCCACCAAGAACACAGTGAGACGACTCGAGGGGAGCGATGAAGATCGACTACAAGGTGAAGGAGTGGCACACGGGTCTGGTCCACGCAGGTGAGACGGGGGCACCGGGCCTGCAAGCGATGCTCAACGAACCGGAGCTTTACGGCTATCGCCTCCACACCGTGCTGGGCGGCCTCGACCAGTCATTGCTTATTTTCGCCAAGGAAGCGGAGGACTGACTGTTCAGTAGCGGTCGACCGAGATGACGCCGGCGTTCGATACGTGCTCGGTCCATCCCGAGCCGTCGAAGTAGCGCAGCTCGTTGCGGCCAGTCGGGTCGGCCAGCCAGGCTGTGAAGGCCGCCCTCGGCGGGGCGAGCTGCGCGCTCTGGGACACCGAGCCCTGTTCGGGAGCCGTTGCAGGCCCGGGCACGGCCCTGTAACCGAGGGCCTCTGTGGCGTCGCGCCTGCGGCTCGCCTGCGAGCGGGGCGAGCAGGCGACGACCGACAGCACCGTCCCGAAGACCGCCACGAAGACGGTCGACGCCAAGGTGACCAGACACGCCACGCAGACGCTGACTCCACCCCAGACAAGAGGATGGATGTGCCACGGGCTGGCGCCGGTACGGCGTTTGTACGCATTCGTCCTCATGAACGACAGCATCCCGAAGACCACGCCCAGGCTCAGGTACAAGCCGGTCCGGACGAAGATCAGGCCCGTCACGCGCATGGCAGGAGTCTAGGTTCCGACGGTCCGTCTTTGACGAGCGAGACGCCTCACAGGCCGTAGAAGAGGCGCTCGACCACCTTGCGGCTGCGCCGCGTCACCCGCCGGTACGACTCTCGCAGCTCGGCCGGGGTGGTCCCGAGGCTTCTGGCAAGGCGCGACTGGAGCTCGTTCTGGCGGGGCATCGCGTCCGCCCCGCTTCCCACCACGCCTCCGGCGCCCGCGACGTAGTTGCCCACCAGGTGCCACCGGTTCCTCGTTCTTGCGCAGAAACGGTAGGCCTGGATGAGCGAGGCGGCGTCTGACACCTCGAGCGCTCCGGCGCGCTCGAGGCGATCCAACGCGTCGCGGGTCCCGGTGGCCCGTGTACCTGTGCGGAGCTGGAGGAGCTGCGCGGTCCACTCGACATCGGAGAGCGAGCCGCGGCCGAGTTTGAGGTGGAATTGCGGATCGTCGCTGGGCGGGATCCTTTCACGCTCGATGCGTGCCTTCATCCTTCGGATCTCGCGTTCGGCGGTCTCATCGAGAGGCGAGGACCACACCGTCGCGTCGCAGAGAGCCACGAAGCGCTCGATGACCGCGGCGTCGCCCGCAACCGGCCGGGCGCGCAGTAGGGCCTGGCGCTCCCAGGTCGCGCCCCAGCGCCGGTGATAGAGCTCGAAGGCGTCGAGGCTTCGGGCAAGCGGACCCTGCTTGCCCTCGGGGCGCAGGGAGGCGTCGATCCGGACGATCCCTTCGGCAGGAGTCGACCCGTTGCACAGTCGAAAGAGCGCGGACGCCGCCTGTTCGGCGGACTTCACGTCCGAAGCGCTCGTCCCCTCGTAGACGAGCAGCACGTCGAGGTCACTCCCGTACGCGATCTCGGCTCCGCCGAAACTTCCCATCGCGATCACCGCCATCGGCACACCGGGTGCAACGGCGTGCAGGCCGGCCGCGACGACAGCGGCCCCGAGATCGGCGAGGGCGCGACCGGTCTCGCGAAGACCCGAGAGGTCGAGGATGTCCTGGGCCGCGATCCGCACTGTCTCGGTCTCGAAGAAGTGCCGGAGCGCGCCGGTACGCCGGTCGGGGCCCTGATCGGCAGCGATCATCGCTTTGCGAACGAGCGCGTCGGCATCGAGGGCGGCCGGAGCAGGCTTGTCGTCGAGAAGTTCCACGAAGTCGGGATGGCGAGCGATGATCTCGCCCAGGCGGCGACTCGTTCCCAACAGGAGGCAGAGCCGCCGCGCGACCTCGGGCGACTCCCGGAACGCGGTCACGAGCAGGTCGCGGCGGTGCGGGCTGCCAGCGAGGGTTCGAAGTCCGACAAGTCCCTGGTCGGGGTCGGGCGACTCTGAGAGCCAGTCGAGCAGGAGTGGCAACAGCTGTTGCATGAGTCGCGAGGAGCGGGTCAAGCCCCGTGTCAGCTCGTCGATGGCCTGGCGGGTCCGGTCGGCATCCGCGAAACCGAAGGCGGCGAGCCGCTCCTGGGCGGCATCGGAGGCCAGACCATGCCGATGCGCGGTCTCGGTGCCCGACCGGGGAGCGGTCCCGCGTGCCGTGCCACCCGCGAAGGCCTCCAGGAGTGGCCTGAAGAAGAGCCGTTCGTGGATCGCCCTCGCGGCCGCCTGATGACGGGCGAGCACGGTGTCGAAGCGTTCGCCCGGGGTCTCCTGCGGCTCGCCTTTGAAGCCGAGCACACGTGCCAGCCGGTCGCGCGACAGGCGGTCGGAAGGCACGGTGTGAACCTGTGCCTCCTCCACGAGCTGAAGGCGGTGCTCGACGGTGCGCAGGAATCGGTACGCGATCGCCAGGGTCGTCGCGTCCTCGTTCGCCACATATCCGGCGTCCGCCAGCTCGGCAAGGGCGGCAAGTGTGGCCTTCAACCGGAGGGCCGGGTCCCGGCCGGCGTGAACCAGTTGGAGCAGCTGCACGGAGAACTCCACGTCCCGGATCCCGCCGCGGCCCCGTTTGAGCTCACGATGGTCGAGACCGCGGCTCGCGACGATCGCTTCCGCCCGGGCTTTCATCGTCCGCAGCTCGGCGAGATCATCCGCGTCGAAGCGTCGAGACCAGAGGTGTCCGGCGGCCGCCTCTTCGAAGAGCCGGCCGGTGACGGCGTTGCCTGCGGAATAGCGCGCCTTAAGCAGCGCCTGGAACTCCCAGGGACGCGCCCACCGGTTCCAGTAGGCGACATAGGAGTCGACCGACCGGACCAGGACGCCCGAGCGACCTTCCGGGCGGAGGTTGGTGTCGATGCGGTAGGCGCGAGAGGCAACAGCGACGACCGAGCGGGCGAGCGAGGGATTGACGTCACCGGCATCCGAGGCGACGAGGATGATGTCGACGTCGCTCGAGTAGTTGAGCTCCCGGGCACCGTGTTTGCCCATGGCGATGACTGCGAGACCGTCCGCGGCTCCCGCGATCGTGATGGCGCCGGCAAGGACTCGATCGGCGACACGCGAGAGAGAGCGGGTCACCTCTTCGAGCCCGTCCAGTCCGTTGAGATCACGGGCGGCGACCTCGAGCAGCGAAAGACGCTTGCGGCGGACGAGGTCGTCGACGTCCTCTGCTTCGGCGGGGTCCCAGCGTGAATGACCGGCGGCAGAGATCTGGCAGTGCTCGAGCACGTCAAGGGCCGCCGGATCGGTGACGATCACTCGCGACAACGAGCGGCTCGCAGCCGCGACTGCGGCGAAAGTCGCGGCGAGGACGGGCGCGCACACCAGTCGCTCCCGTGCCTCGGGGAACGATTCGAAGAGCTGGTCGGCAACCAATCTCACCATGGCGGGAGCCGCAGATGCGCGTACGAGATCGTCGGGCAGCTGTGGCGTCGGCATGGGCGGGGAGTCCTTTCGAGGCAGGCTAGTGCCCCGGTGGAGTTTGCTGGGCCGGCCGGCCGGTAGGCTCTCTCCGTGTCAAGCCTGCGCATCGCGCTGTGCCAGTTGGATGTCACCGTCGGGGATCTGGACGCCAATGCCGAGAAGGTAATTTCTCTGATCGCCCAGGCCGAGGCGGCGGGCGCGCACCTGGCGGTGTTCCCCGAGCTCGTCCTCACCGGCTACCCACCGGAGGACCTTCTTTTCGAGCCGAGCTTTGTCGAGGGCAACCTGCGCGCCCTCGAGAAGGTGGCGGCGGCGACCCAGCGTTGCGCAGCGATCCTGGGCTTTGTCGAGGAGGACGGCGATCTCTACAACGCCGCCGCCGTGTGCGCGGCGGGCGAGGTCCGTGCGAGCGTTCGCAAGCAGGTTCTCCCGAACTACGGGGTCTTCGACGAGCGGCGCTACTTCGCTCCGGGAGAGAAACGAGATCAGCTCTTCGGGATCGGCGGGGTTCGCGTGGGCGTGACCATCTGCGAGGACGCCTGGAGCCCCCTGGGGCCCGTGGGCCGCCTGGGTGAGGGGGGTGCGGAGCTCGTCGTCACGCTGAACGCCTCGCCGTACCGTGCGGGCATCCTCGCCCAGCGTGAGCGGATGCTCGCTACACGCGCGGCCGACGCCTCCTGCGCGCTTGCCTATGTCAACCTCGTCGGCGGCCAGGACGAGCTCGTGTTCGACGGCGCCTCGATGGTCTTCGACCCCGACGGCGAACTCGTGGCGTCGGCGCCGCAGTTCCGTGAAGCCCTCGTCATCTGCGACCTCGTGATCCGTCCGACCTTCCGCAAGAGGCTCTTCGACCCGCGAGGACACGAGGCCATGTCGTGGCTGCCGTTGGTGACGATCTCGGAGGCGTCGCCCACGGCCGTGGCCCCCGAGATCGGGCAAGGCTTGAAGCCCCTGGAACCCCCCGCGCCCCTGGAGTCTCCCGCGCCCCTGGAGTCCCGCATACCACTTGTGTCCCTGGAAGTCCGTGCGTCGGTCGTGCCCCGTCTGGACCGCGTGGCCGAGGTATACGAAGCGCTCGTGCTCGGGACGTCCGACTACGTCCGCAAGAACGGGTTCACCGACGTGCTGGTGGGCCTGTCAGGAGGCGTCGACTCGTCGCTGGTGGCCACGATCGCGGCCGACGCGTTGGGCCCGAAGAGGGTGCACGGGGTGCTGATGCCCTCCCGTTTCTCGTCTCCGGGGTCGATCGGGGACGCGTCGGCGCTGGTCACGAACCTGGGAATCGGTTCAACCACCGTCCCGATCGAGGCGGCCCACCGTGTGCTGTTGGAGATGCTCGAGCCCGTGTTCGACACCGAGGACCCTTCCGCCGGGTTGACGGGCGAGAACCTGCAGGCACGCCTGCGCGGGGTCGTCCTGATGGCGATCTCCAACGAGCAGGGATGGCTCGTGCTCACCACCGGCAACAAGAGCGAGATGGCCGTCGGCTACGCGACCCTCTACGGTGACATGGCGGGTGGGTACGCGGTGTTGAAGGACGTTCCGAAGACACTCGTCTACGAGCTGTGCGAGTACCGGAATTCCATCGCGGACAGCGACCTCGTCCCCCAGACGGTGATCTCCAAGCCCCCCTCGGCCGAGCTGCGGCCGGACCAGCGCGACGACGAGAGCCTCCCTCCGTACGCGGTCTTGGACCCCATCCTCGAGGGTTACGTGGAGCAGGATCTCAGGGTCTCGGACCTGGTGGCCGCCGGCTTCGAAGAGGCGACGGTGCGAAGGGTCATAGACCTCGTCGACCACGCCGAGTACAAGCGCCGCCAGGCTCCGCCCGGGCCCCGGGTCACAAGTCGCGGGTTTGGCAAGGATCGGCGGATGCCGATCACGAACCGGTTCCAGGCCTCCGCCGGGCCGGCAGAGCCGAACGCTCGTTGAACCTTCTCGACTCCTCCAGGCGCATCGGAGCCCTTCGCGCCGTCGAGCTGGCCTGTTTTCGCAGGTTAGGCGAGCGAGCGCCATGGCTGGCACCGGCGAGCTGCGCCGGGTGGGCCGCCTCGGCGAGCCGTGCGCACGCCTGGAGGGCCTCGCTCCTCGAGGAGCTCCTTCCCGTCTCGGTCGGCCTGCCGGGCCCGGAGGAGCTGACGGTCCTTCCCGTGGGCGCTCTCGGCGACGAGCTCGCCCGCGCCCTGCCGGATCGTGGCCACGCCGGTCCCGACCCTGGTCCGGGCGCCCAGTCAGGCGACCTCCCGCAGGACGATGGCCTCTTGCTCGTAGCCGACGTCTCCGGCCGGTTGTACCCGTGCCTTCTTGGCGAATATGCCCGCCTCCTCGACCTCTGCGCGCCGGCCGCAGACGGCCCCCTGGTCCGTACCGTCGGCAGAGCCGTCGCCGACCTGGAAGTCGTGCGCGCGCAGGGGGCCAAGCTGCTCCACCTGGCCCATTAGCACTGTGGAGCCGTCAAGGCAAGCATCGCGGGCAGCCAAGCTTGACTCCACCGTTACACTTACGTTCGAGTAATGAGGCAGCGCAAAGTTCGCTGACCGGTGCGTTGTGGGGCAGAGAAGGTCGGATGCGGTTGGCCCCGTCTAAGTGTCACTTCGGGGCAGCGCAGAGCTGAACCGGTCGAACCCACGGAGGTTTTAGAACCTTGGCGAAAGAGCGAGTTGAGCGCGATGAGGAAGACCTCGTCAGGCTGTATCTGACCGACATCGGCCAGTATCCGCTGCTCACCAAGGACGACGAGGTACGCCTTGCACAGGCGATCGAGGCTCGCTGGACCGCCGAGGAGGAGTTGAGGGCGAAGTCCAAAGGGATGACGCCCACCAGGCGCCGGGAGCTCAACCGGCAGGTCCGGGAGGGCGAGACTGCCCAGCGGACCTTTGTCCAGTCGAACCTTCGTCTGGTCGTCTCGATCGCCAAGAAATACCAGGCCTCCGGCTTGCCGTTGCTCGACCTCATTCAAGAGGGCAACCTCGGCCTCATGCACGCTGTCGAGAAGTTCGATTGGCGCAAGGGCTTCAAGTTCTCGACCTATGCAACCTGGTGGATCCGCCAGGCCATTACTCGTGGCATTGCCAACACCGGTCGGACGATCCGGCTACCTGTTCACGCCGGGGACACCCTGGCCCGAGTGCAGAAGGCACAAGCACGCCTAGAGCTGAAGCTCGGGCGGCCGGCAACGCTGACCGAGCTCGGGGTCGAGGTGGAGCTGCCGGAGGACAAGCTGATCGAGGCGCTCAGGTTTCGTGCCGAGCCCCTGTCGCTGTCCGAACCGCTCCGGGAGGACGGCGACGCGGAGCTTGGCGACGTCGTCGAGGACCGCTCGGCCGAATCGCCGTTCGAAGTAGCCGCGACGGCTCTGCTGCCGTTGGAGATCAACCGACTATTGGCCCCGCTCGACGAGCGCGAGCGCGAGATCCTCAAGCTGCGCTTCGGCCTGGATCGGGGCGAGCCGCGCACCCTGGAAGAAGTTGGGGAGCACTTCAACCTCACTCGGGAACGTATCCGCCAGATCGAGGCGCGGGCGATGTCGAAGCTGAGACACCCCTCGAGCGACACCGGGGCTCGGGACCTTCTGACCGTCTGATCTCCAGTTGTCCGGCCCGCCGTGCTCTACGGGGTTCCGAGCGGGTCGTTGGTGTGAGCTCTCCGTCTCCTCAGCTGGCTACGATCGCGCCATGGCCAAGAAGCTCCTGATTCTGGTACTGCTCGTCGTTCTGGGCATCATCGCGGCCAAGCGCCTTCGCGGCGACTGACCAGCCCGCTTATTGGCTGAGGGACTGCCAGCGCGCAGGTCCTCTCAGCTTTCGTGCCTGCGCGAGCCCAACCACCAACCGGCAGCGGCGGCTCCGACGCCGAGCAGGACGGCACCTGCTGACATCGCGATCGCAGGGCGCGGCGGCACAGCTCCGAGCCGGTCCCGCACCCTGCTCCACAGGCTGACGGTCTGGCTGAAGTGGAGGACCTCGAAATCGTGCTCGCGCGCGTAGCGGTTCAGGACCCGATCGGGGTTCACCGCGACCGGGTGGCCGACGGCCTGCAGCATCGGCAGGTCGGTGTAGGAATCGCTGTACGCGTAGGAGGCAGCCAGGTCGACGCCGCGTTCGGCTGCGAGCGCCTCCATCGCTTCGGCCTTGAAAGGCCCGTAGGCGTAGAACTGCATCGACCCGGTGTAGCGGCCGTCGTCGTCCACTCGCGCCTGGCTCGCGATGCAGTCGTCCGCACCGAGAAACTTGCTCAGCGGAATGACGATCTCTTCCGGCGATGCCGACACGATCACGACGAGGCGTCCCTCAGCGCGGTGCAAGTCGATGAGGTCGGCAGCCTCCGCGAAGATGATCGGCTCGACGATGGCTTCCAGTGCCTCGGCGACCACCTCGCGCACCCGGTCGCGGTGCCAGCCCTTGATCAGAAGGAGGACGGACTCGCGGATGCGGCTCAGCTTCTGCTCGCTCGCCCCCAGGTGGAGGTAGACCATCTCGCCGTAGACGGCCCGTAGCGCCGTTCGGCGGTTGATCAAGCCGCCCTGGTAGAAGGGTCGACCGAAGGCAACCATCGAGGCCTTCGCGATCACCGTCTTGTCGAGGTCGAAGAAGGCCGCCTGAAGTGGGCCGTAGGTGGCCGGGGCGGGGCGCCTGGCGACCCGCCCGGCGTTGTCGTGGTCGGAGCCGGCCGGCTCCTGGCTGCCGCCGTCCGAGTTGCTCGCATCGCCCGAGTCGCCGGTTTCGCCCGCCGGCTCGGGCTCCGGGTTCCGGCGACGCCGGCCGCGGTTGCGGCTCCGGCGACGTTTCGGCTCCGGCGGTCCTGGTTCGGCACCGGTCTCCTCGCCAGGCGCCCCGAGCGGCGGAGGCGGCTCCATTGGATCTTCGGGCTCGACGGGCCCGTTCTCGGTGCCGGGCGGCTCGGTCGGATCCGGCTCCGGCCCCCTTCCGGAGCGATCCCAGTCCGAGGGTCCCGTCACGATCCCTGCAGGAGAAGCTCGCGGATCTCGTCGTCCTCGCACTGCGCGCTGACGAGCAACACGACTTCATCGAAGGAGGTCGCATCCTTCACCCCGGCCTCCTCGAGATGATTCCTGTCCAACCCGTAGCCGACGACCCGCTGTCCGGGCCGGTCAGCCGGCAGACGCCGGAACGAGCGGGGCACGTTGTCGATGATGGCTACCGAGTGCCCGGCATTTGTCAGCTCGATGGCCAGCCCCCAGCCGACCCTCCCGCACCCGATCACGACGACTATCGAACACGCTGCAACCCGTCTGCACAACTCGCCCGGGTCCCGGCGAAGCCCGATCCTGCAGGCGCCATGTTGCCACGAGGCGGTGAGGCCACTTCTCTTCTTCTCTTTTGGCAATTCCGCGGGGAGGCCAAACTAGGCTCCGTGGCGATGTCAGGCGGACCCACTGACGACCTCGCCGGGTCCGTAGTCGGGGAGGTGGCGCCTCCGTCGGCACCAGCACCCAGCGACGGTGCGGGCAGCACGGGCTTTACTCGCCAGCAACTGGGCGATGTCGTCATCCTTCCCGAGTCGCTCTCCTACCGCCTGAAGAAGGCGTTGCTGGGGCCGCCGCTGATCACCGAGCGCCTTTCCGTGGAGCGTCTCAGCAAGCCGATGGCGCTCGGCGTCCTCTCTCCGGACTGCATCTCCTCCACGGCCTATGGAACCGAGGAGATCCTCGTCGTGCTCGTCAGGGCGGTCGGGGTGGCCGCCTTCACCCTTCTCCTCCCCATCACCCTGGCCGTCATCGTCGTGCTCTTGTTCGTGACCCTCTCTTACCGAGAGGTCGTCATGGTCTACACGCGCGCCGGCGGTTCGTACATCGTGGCCAGGGAGAACTTCGGCGTGAAGGTGGCCCAGGTCGCCGCCGTCGCCTTGATCGTCGACTACATCGTGACCGTCGCCGTGCAGGTATCGGCGGGGACCGATGCCTTGACGTCCGCCTTTCCGGTGCTCTCGGGCGGCATCACCCCGGTCGTGATCTCGGTGGCCGTCGTCGCGATCATGTGCTACGGCAACCTGCGCGGGATACGTGAAGCCGGCCGCATGTTCGCGATCCCGACGTACCTGTTCATCACCGCCATCGGGTCGTTGATCATCATCGGGCTGATCCGCGCCGCGCTCGGTCAGCTGCACGTGCACTCGATCCATCATGCAGGGGTCGTGCCCATCGGAACGCCCGGGAGCGGCCTCTTGTACGGGGCCTCTGTTCTCATCGTGCTGCGGGCCTTTGCCAACGGCGGGTCGTCGCTGACGGGCCTGGAGGCGATCTCGAACGGGGTCTCGAACTTTCGCCCACCCGAGGGCCGCAATGCCCGCCAGACGCTCGTCATCATGTCGATAATCCTCGGCTCGCTCGTGAGCGGGGTCTCTCTTCTTGCCCACATCACCCACGCCGTTCCCTACACGAGCGGCAGCCCGTCGGTGCTCTCCCAGGAGGCGAAGTACGTCTTCGGCTCGGCCTGGTACGGGAAGTTCGGTTTCTTCTTCGTGCAGGGCGCCTCGATGCTTATTCTCTGGACAGGCGGCAATACGAGCTTCAACGGTTTCCCGAACCTTGTCAGCTTCGTTGCCTCCGACTCCTTCTTGCCGCGCCGGCTCACCCGCCGGGGGCACCGGCTCGTGTTCTCGAACGGGATCATCATCCTCACGATCGCCGCCGAGGTGCTCCTGATCGTGACGAGGGCCCAGGTGAGCATCCTGGTCGGCGTCTACGCGGTCGGCGTCTTCACCGGCTTCTCCTTTGCCGGCTTCGGCATGGCCAAGCACCACATGCGCTTCAAGGAACCGGGATGGAAGCACAAGCTCGTCGTCAACGGCTTCGCCGGGATCCTGTCGCTCAGCGTCGTGCTGATCTTCGTCATCGTGAAGTTCAAAGAGGGCGTCTGGATCGTCGTCTTGTTGTTCATCATCCTCGTCCCCACCCTGATCCAGCTCCACAAGGAGTACGAGGTCGAGCAGAAGGAGCTCGAGGAGAACGTCAGCAACGCCGCCGTCGCCCCCATCCTTCGTCGCCACGTCGTCATCGTCTTCGTCGAGCGTCTGGACCTCGCCACTGCCCGCGCCCTGCAGTACGCCCGGACGCTCAACCCCGACGAGCTGCGCGCGGTGCACTTCGTGTTGGACAGTGCTCTCGCGACCGGGCTCGAGGACCAGTGGACGGAGCTCGGGCTCTCGCGCTTTCCTCTCGACCTGGTCGAATGTCCCGACAGGCGTCTCACGAGGGCCGCGATGGAGTTCGTCGCCGAAGTGGCGGCCGATGGCAAGACGGAGGTGAGCGTGCTGCTGCCGCACCGTGTCTTCGCGACGGGGTGGCAACGGGTACTGCACGACGACACCTCGGACGAGCTCGCCGGACTGGTTGGTCAGTTGCCCAACGTGAATGCGACAGTGGTGCCCTTCCAGCTCGGCAAGCGCCGCAAGCAGCTAGTTCCCTGGAAGGCGGGCGGTGAGCAGGGGTCGGCGGCTTTGCACGACGCCGAGTTCGGGACGGTCGAGTCGAGCAAGGCGGCGCGGGACGCGGGAGCCAGGACGGCAGCCGAGCGCGTCGCCACCTTCCAGAGCACCTCCCCGACGGCGCTGGCTTCCGGCGCGGTCGCGATCAGCGAGCTTCGCCCCCGCCAGCGTGCCCGGGTCGCGGGCCGGGTCAGGACGGTGCGCGTCCAGCCACGCTCCGGCGTGTCGTCACTCGAATGCGTCGTCGCTGACGGCACCGGTCAGCTGGTGCTCGTGTTCCAGGGCCGCCGGCGCGTGGCCGGAATCGAGCCGGGATCCCGTGTCGTCGTCGAGGGCATGGTCGCAGCTCGTGGCTCCAGCGTTGCAATGGTGAACCCCCTCTATTGGGTAGTCTCGACCCCCGGGCCCGCTGAAGCGCCGCCGACCGGAGGCGAAGGTCCAGGTGCAGGGGGCCCGCGTCCATAACTGCGACCGTCCGGCCATGGCGGGCTCCCGGCAGCTGCGGTGCCTTATCGGCGGCCGTTTCGGATGCCGAGGTGAGCAGCGGCACCGGGCGCTGATCACTAATTAATTCCCTGCCGGCACACGTGCAGTTTGAATCTGCCCGTCGCCTACCGTATCGTGCGACCCGACCCGACCAAAGGAGCAAGCAGTGCCTCCCCACCTCCTGGCGACTACCGGCGGCTACCAGGCCTTCGTTCTAGGCGGGGCCGAGCGGTTCTGGCTTGTGTTCGCGCTCGCCACGGGCCTTGTGGCGATCGGAGTCGCCCTCTATCTCATGCGTGGCGTGCTCGCGGCCGACACCGGTACCGCCAAGATGCGCGAGATCGCGGACGCCATCCAAGAAGGCGCGATCGCCTTCTTGCGTCGCCAGTTCAAGACGATCGCGATCATCGTCGTCCCGTTGTTCGTGCTCGTGTTCTTCACCGCCACCAAGGTCGTCCGTCCTGACGGGACGGTGGCGCTGACCTTCGTGCAGGCCGGCCTCGCCCGCGCCATCGCCTTTTTGTGCGGCGCGATTTTCTCCGGGCTGACGGGCATTATCGGCATGAGCATGTCGGTCCGCGGCAACGTCCGCACGGCGGCTGCTGCTCGCGAGGGGCACCTGCCGCCCGCCCTCAAAGTGGCCTTTCGCACCGGGGGTATCACCGGCCTGCTCTGCGTCGGCCTCGGCCTCATCGGCGCGACGACGATCGTGTTCATATTCCAGAACACGGCCACGGCCGTGCTGGTCGGCTTCGGCTTCGGCGCATCGCTCATCGCCCTGTTCATGCGTGTCGGCGGCGGCATCTTCACCAAGGCCGCCGACGTGGGTGCCGATCTCGTCGGCAAGGTCGAGGTGGGAATCCCCGAGGACGACCCTCGCAACGCAGCCACGATCGCCGACAACGTCGGCGACAACGTCGGCGACTGTGCCGGGATGGCATCCGACCTGTTCGAGTCCTACGAGATCACGATCATCGCCTCGTTGATCCTCGGGTACTCCGCCTTCCGCTCGCTGCACTTGCCGCCCGCGCGCGGATTGCTCTTCCCGCTCATCGTCGCCGGCATCGGCATCCTCACGTCCGCATTCGGAATCCTGATCGTGCGTGCTCGTCCGCGCGACAAATCGGCCATGGCCCCTATCAACCGCGGCTTTCGGACCGGTACCGTGCTTACCCTCATCGGGGCGTTTCTCGTCGCGCAGTTCTACGTCCACGACCTGAAGGTCTTCTGGGCGGTGCTCATCGGCGTCGTCCTGGCGAACGTGGCCAGCCTGATCACCGAGCATTTCACCTCGACCGACCAGGGCCCGGTGCGGGAGATCGCGGATGCAACCCGCACGGGCCCGGCCACGACGGTTCTGGCCGGCATCTCGATCGGCCTTGAGTCGAGCGTGTGGGCGATCATGGCCATCATCGTGGCGATCGCGAGCGCGGTCGCGCTGGGCAACGGCAAGCTGACTGTGTCGCTCTACCTGGTGGCCCTTGTCGGCATCGGCATGCTGTCGACGACGGGGATGATCATCTCGGAGGACTCATTCGGGCCGGTCTCGGACAACGCCGCCGGCATCGCCGAGATGTCGGGTGAGTTCACCGGGGAGGCCGAACGGGTCATGGTGAGCCTCGACGCCGTCGGCAACACCACCAAGGCGATCACCAAGGGGGTCGCGATCGGCTCTGCGGTCATCGCCGCGGTCGCCCTGTTCTCCTCGTTCGTCGAGACCATCGGCAACGAGTTTCCACAGCTGAAGCACGTCACGGGCGACGCCTTGTTCCACAACCCCCTCACTCAGGTCAACGTCGCCATCCCCACGACGTTCATCGGGCTGTTGATCGGCGGATCGGTCGTCTTCCTGTTCGCGTCGCTTGCCATTCGCGCCGTCGGTCGCTCGGCAGGGACGGTCGTCGAAGAGGTGCGCCGACAGTTCCGTGAGCATCCCGGGATCATGGACTACACCGAGAAGCCGCAGTACGGCAACGTCATCTCCATTTGCACGGCGGCTGCCCAGCGCGAGCTCGCGACCCCGGCTCTGCTGGCGGTTCTCTCGCCGGTCATCGTCGGGTTCGGGATCAACTACCTAGCGCTCGGGGCGTTCCTCACCGGCACGATCCTCACCGGCCAGCTGATGGCGAACTTCCTGTCGAACTCCGGCGGTGCCTGGGACAACGCGAAGAAGTACATCGAGGACGGCCATCTTGGCGGCAAGGGATCCGATTGCCACAAGGCGGCGGTCATCGGAGACACCGTCGGCGATCCCTTCAAGGACACCGCGGGCCCGGCGATGAACCCGCTCATAAAGGTGATGAACCTCGTTTCGCTGCTCATCCTGCCGGCGGTGATCACGCTCCGGCACAACGACGTCGCCCGTTTTTGCATCGCAGGCATCGCCCTTGCGGTCCTGCTCGCCGCGATCGCTTTCTCGAAGCGCTCGACGAGCACGCTCCAATTCGAGACGCCCGAGCCTACCCCGGCGCTCCCGAGCCAGGGATCCGGGCCCGAGACCACCGACAGTGCCGACGATGCCGCCGTCGGCTCCTGACCCACTGCGGACCGGCGCAACCAGAGCCGGCCGCCCTAACAAGAACGAGCACACATGCCCAAGCCATTAGTCATCGTCGAGTCCCCAGCGAAGGCGAAGACCATCGCTGGCTATCTCGGCGGCGACTACGTCGTCGAGTCATCGATCGGCCACATACGCGATCTGCCGAGATCGGCGGCAGACGTGCCGGCCGCCTTCAAGGCCGAGCCCTGGGCCCGTCTCGGCGTTGACGTGGACAACGACTTCAAGCCCCTCTACGTCGTGTCACGTGACAAGCGGGAACAGGTTGCCAAGCTTCGCCGCCTCGTCGCTGCGGCGAGCGAGGTCTACCTGGCGACAGACGAGGACCGTGAGGGTGAGTCGATCGCCTGGCACTTGGCCGAGGTGCTCTCCCCCCGGGTCCCCGTGTCGCGCATGGTGTTCCACGAGATCACCCCCGCAGCCATCCAAGCCGCCATCGAGCACCCTCGTGAGCTGGACCGTCGCCTCGTCGACGCGCAGGAGGCAAGGCGCATCCTCGATCGTCTCTATGGCTACGAGGTATCGCCCGTGCTCTGGCGCAAGGTTGCCAAGGGCCTCTCCGCTGGCCGGGTGCAAAGCGTCGCCACCCGGATCGTCGTCGAGCGTGAGCGTGAGCGCATGCGGTTCCGCTCCGGCAATTGGTGGAGCGTGGAGGCTAGCTTCTCCGCCGAGTCACAACCCTTCGACGCTCGCCTGGTGGAGATCGACGGTCGCCAGGTAGCCACGGGTGAGGACTTCGCCCCGACGGGAGAGCTCATCTCGCCGGACGATGTCGTCCTCTTGGACGAGTCAGCGGCGCGTGGCCTTGTCGGAGCCCTTGCCGGCGCCGAGTTCGGTGTCGCGAGCGTTGAGGAGCGGCCCTACAGGCGATCGCCGGCCGCTCCCTTCATCACCTCCACCCTCCAGCAGGAGGCGGCGCGCAAGCTGCGGTTCTCCGCCCAGCGAACCATGCAGGTCGCGCAGCACCTGTACGAGAGGGGTTACATCACCTATATGCGGACCGACTCGACGACGCTGTCGGAGACCGCCATCCGGGCCGCTCGTGACCAGGCCCGGGCGCTCTACGGCGACAGGTCTGTCCCGCGCTCGCCCCGGGTGTACCGGAGCAGGGTGAAGAACGCCCAGGAGGCTCACGAGGCGATCCGCCCCGCCGGCGATCACTTCCGCACTCCTTCTCAGGTCGCGGGCGAGCTCAGGGGTGAAGAGCGCCGGCTTTACGAGCTCGTCTGGCAGAGGACAGTTGCGTCGCAGATGAACGACGCCACTGGGACCACCGCCCGGGCACGCATCGAGGCGCGCACCCTCGCCGAGTCGCCCCTCGCTCCGCTAGGAACCACCACGGCCTTCGTGGCCACCGGCACGGTCATAACCAACCCAGGCTTCCTGGCCGTGTACCGGGAGGATGAGGACGACAACGACAACGGCCCAAGTGACCGTAACCACGACCAGGACGTCCGCCTGCCTCGGCTCGTCGCCGGGAGCAGCGTCGACTGCGAGGGCCTCGAGGTCGAAGAGCACGCGACCAAACCGCCGTCGCGTTACACCGAGGCCTCGCTCGTGCGGCGCCTCGAGGAGCTTGGTGTAGGCCGGCCGTCCACCTACGCCAGCATCATCGGGACGATCCAGGACCGAGGCTACGTCTGGAAGAAGGGGACGGCGCTCGTGCCGTCCTTCACGGCTTTCGCCGTCGTCGGTCTGCTGGAGGACTATTTCGCGAACCTGGTCGACTACGGGTTCACGGCCTCGATGGAGGACGATCTCGACGAGATCGCCTCGGGCGACGAAGAGCAGATCCCGTGGCTCGAGCGCTTCTACTTCGGCGACCAGGTGCCGCGCCCTGCACGGCCCGGCGAGGAGCGTGGTCACTCGCTGGCGGTCGACGGTGCTCACGGTCTCAAGGAGGCCGTGTCGCTGCATCTCGCGGAGATCGACGCCCGGGAAGTGAATTCGATCTCCCTCGGTAGAGATGCAGGAGGGCGCGAGATCGTGGTCCGCGTGGGTCGCTACGGTCCGTACCTCCAGCGTGGCGACGACCGCGCCGCAGTGCCGGAAGACCTCGCTCCCGACGAGCTCACCTTGGAGCGCGCCGCGGAGCTGCTCGAGCACCCCTCGTCCGATCGCGTCCTGGGCAGCGATCCGGCGACCGGCAAGCCGGTGCTGTTGCGGGCGGGGCGCTTCGGGCCCTACGTCCAGCTCGGGGAGGCTACCCAAGGGGCCGACAAACCGCGGACAGTGTCGTTGCTCAAGACGATGAGCGTGCCGGACATCACCCTCGAGCAGGCCCTGCAGCTCCTGCAGCTTCCGAGGACGGTCGGTGCCGATCCCGAGACGGGAGAGGAGATCATCGCAGCCAACGGTCGATTCGGGCCGTTCCTCAAGCGCGGCTCGGAGACGCGCAGCCTCGATAGCGAGGAGCAGCTGTTCACGGTGACGATCTCCGAGGCGCTCTCGCTGTTGGCGGCGCCCAAGCAACGTCGCTACGGCACTACCGCAGCGCCTCTGCGCGAGCTCGGTGTCGATCCCGAGTCGGGAGCGGCGATAGTGCTGCGTTCGGGCCGCTTCGGACCTTATGTCAGCGACGGGACGACGAACGCTTCGTTGCGCCGGGGCGACGACCCGGACGAGGTGACCCTCGAACGCGCAGCAGAGCTGATCGCGGACCGTCGCGCGGCAGGTCCGGCCAAGCGCGCGACAGCCCGCAAGACGGCCGGTGCCAAGAAGCCCGGCGCCCGCAAGACAGCCGGTGCCAAGAAGACAGGCGTCCGTGCCGCCGGGGCGGTCAAGAAGGCCGCGGTCAAGAAGGCCGGGGTCAAGAAGGCCGGGGTCAAGAAGGCCGGGGTCAAGAAGGCCGGGGCACGTAAGGTTCCGGGTGCAGCGATCAGGTCCGCGAGCTCTGGAGCGGCTTCTGACGCCAACGACGACTGGTAGAGTCCTCGCGCAGTCCTGCACGAGGCGACTCAGCAGTGGCGTCGAGCCCAACGCTCTATCGTTCCAGCAGTGGACACTTCGGGCCGGCTCATCGCGATCGAAGGTGGTGAAGGCGCCGGGAAGTCCACCCAATCCGGCATCCTTGCCAGCGCGATCGGCGCGGAGCTGAGTCGTGAGCCAGGCGGGAGCCCGATCGCAGAGCGCATTCGCGATCTGCTACTGGACCCGTCTCTCGGAACGCTCACGCCGCGAGCGGAGCTGTTCCTCGTTCTTGCCGCGCGCGCCGAGCACCTGACCAACCGGATCGAACCGATGCTCGCGGCCGGCCGCCACGTCGTCGTCGACCGGTTTGCAGGCTCGACGCTCGCTTACCAGGGCTACGGTCGCGGGCTGCCGATAGCCGACGTACGCCAGGCTTGCGACCTCGCGGCCGGAGGCAGGTGGCCTGATCTCTCGGTCCTGTTGGATCTTCCGCTCGAGGTCGCGCAGCGTCGTCGGGCTGCGCAGCGCTCGCAGCTGCCAGGTGTGAGCCCCGACCGGATAGAAGGCGAAGTAAGGGAGTTCCACCTCAAAGTCAACGAAGGTTTCCGCAAGCTCGCCGCGGACGACCCCGAGCACTGGGTCGTCGTGGACGGATCCGGTCCCGCAGCCGACGTCGCCGCCGCGGTGCTGCGAGCTGTTCGAGATCGTCTCCGTATCGGCGGTTGCGCGTGACCTCAGAGGTGGACCCGACCCAGGCCCGAGTCCTGGACCGCATAAAAGGTCAGCCCGAAGCTGTGCGGGTTCTCCGCGGGTCCTTGCGCACACCTGTGCACGCCTACCTCTTCATCGGCCCGCCCGGTACGGGACGGCGTGACGCGTCGATAGCTTTCGCCGCCGGCCTCCTGTGCCCCAACGGCGGCTGCGGCGAGTGCGCGTCGTGCCGGGAGGCGCTCGCGCTCCGGCATCCGGATCTCGAGGTGATCGAACGCGCCGGTGCTTCGATCCTCGTCGAGCAGGCGCACGAGGTGGCCCGCACCGCCTTGCGCACGCCGAGGGCGGCCCGCTACCAGGTCCTTGTTCTCGTTGACTTCGACCTCGTCGACAAGGCCGCGCCGGCGTTGTTGAAGACGATCGAGGAGCCACCGGACACGACCGTGATCATCATCATCGCGGAGACGGTTCCGCGCTCTTTCGTCACGATCGCGAGCAGATGCCTGCCGGTCCAGTTCAAGCCACTCGACGACGAGGCGATCGTCGATGTCCTGGTGGCCGAAGGTGTCGAGGCCGCGACTGCTGCGTCTGTCGCCGAGGCGGCGGGTGGGCGCCTCGACCGGGCCAGGCTGCTGGCGGCCGACTCGGGCTTTGCCGCCCGACTGCACAAGTGGAGAACCGTCCCAAGCCGGCTGGACGGGACAGGAGCGAAAGTTGCCGAGCTTGCCGACGAGCTGCTCGCTTGTGTCAGCGAGCCGCTCGCGCTGGTGCGTGCGCGACAGGCCGAGGAGCTGACCCTCCTCGAGGAGGAGGCCGAACGGCGGGGTGACAAGGGCGTCACCGGCCGCAGCGCGATAGAGGACCACCACCGGCGAGAGCTGCGCCGGGTACGCACAGATGAGCTCCGGGCCGGACTTGACGCTTTGTTGTCGATGTACCGGGACCGTCTCGTGGCGCCCGAGGTCTCGGCGCAGCGTCTCAGGACCACCCTCGCCGGCATCGCCGCCATCGACGAGGCCGCGACGCGCCTCAACCGCAACGTCAACGAGACGATGCTGCTGCAGTGGCTGCTCTTGCATCTCGACACCTGACCGAGGTTCGATTATGCGGGATTCCCTCCCGAGTCTCCGATCCCACAAGCGTGTTTTCGAGCCCGATGCTGGCTGGCACTGGGAAATCGTGCGGACAGGTTTTATGCCACCGCTACGGGCTATTATGGGCCGCCATGGAGCAACTGTGACGCCTGAAAGAGGCCATGATTGGAGCAGGAAACCATGAAGTTGTACGCGTTCCATTGTGGTGGTGAACGAGCTGACTGGGCCGCTCTTGACGCGTTTGACGACCGTGTAGGCACCAAGATCGTGATTCCGTATTTCTTCTACTTGATCCAGCACCGCGACGGGAACGTCCTGTTCGATTCCGGCGGCCATCCCGACCTCGCCCGTGACCCGCGAGCGAGACTGGGGGCGGCCGCAGACGCTTTCGAAGTCGTCATGAAAGACGAGGACCGCCTCGCAAGCCGGCTGGCCACCGTTGGGCTGTCACCCGGTGACGTCACCCACGTTGCGCACTCCCACCTGCACTATGACCATTGCGGCGGCATCGAGTTCTTGCGGCATGCTGACTTCTACATCCAGCGGAGCGAGCTGCCCTTTGCCTACTGGCCCCCGGTGTACCAGCGGAGCCTATTCGTGCGGGCTGACTTCGACCATCCGGTGCGTTGGAAGGAATTGAGCGGAGAACACGACATCTTCGGTGACGGTCGTGTGGTGCTGTTCCCGACTCCTGGTCATACGCCCGGTCATCAGTCGATGCTTGTGCGCCTGGATCGGCAAGCAGTGATTCTCGTAGGCGATGCGGCGTACTTGCCGGAAAAGATGAGAAACCGTGCACTGCCCCCGGTGGTCTGGGCGCCGGACGTGATGGTGGAGAGTTGGGACCGGCTCGAGGAGATGCAACGGGCCCACGATGCGATTCTGCTGTTCAGTCACGACCTCGACTACGAGAGGACGGTTCGGCTCGCGCCCGGCGCCTTCTACGACTAGCAGTGACCGCCGGCGGCTCGCTCCGACATGAGAGGATCGTTGTCCACTCGAGCGAGCGCTCAGTCGGACTCCGGCGCCGGCCCGAAGCGGCTGCGAACGAGCGTCTCGAGCATGCCGACGAGCGCGTACACCAGGACCGCTACCACGACGATGACCACGGTGGCCGCCCAGAGGGTGTTGAACGCCGAGGTGGCGTACGACACGACGATGAGATTGCCCAGTCCCCTCCCGGTGGCGAGCCACTCGGCGAGCGTGGCCCCGGCGATCGCGGCCGGGACAGCGATACGAGCGGACGCGAACAGCGCAGGCAGAGCGTAAGGGAACCGGACCTTTCGGATCGCCCGCATCGTCGACCCACCGTAGGAGGACACCATGTCGACAGCTTGCTCGGGCGCGGTGCGCATCCCGACGATGACATTTACCAAGGTGGGGAAGAAGACCACAATCCCGACCACGACAGAGGTCCCGACGGTGCCTCTCCTGAATATGAGCATGAGGAATGGCGTCATTGCCACGAGCGGTACGGAGCGGAGGGCGATCGCGATCGGCATGAGAGTCTGTTCGATCGACCGCTTGGCCACCACGCCGACGGCGACGATTACCGCCACGGCAGTGCCTACGAGGTAGCCGATGACGGCGTCGTCGATGGTCTCGCCCAGCTGGCCGAAGACCAGGGCACGGTCCGAGGACGCGGTCGGGCCCGAGACGAGATAGCTCCAGACGTTCGCCGGGGTCTTCGCGAAGAAGTCGTTCAGGTGCAGCACCCAGATGAAGCCATACCAAAGGCCGATGATCAACGCGAGGGACAGCACGAGGTACCAGGTGGCCAGGGCCGCCCTCACAGGGCGGGATCGCCCGAGCGTCTGACGCTCGGCGGTGCCAACCACGACGGTCGAGCCCTTGGCCGACCAGGGCACGAGAATACGGGCCGCGAGAGACGTCAGGGCGTAGGCGGCACCCGCGAGCGCTGCGATGAAGACCGCGAGACCCCAGGTCTCGGTTACCTGGAACGATGTCTGTGCCTGGATCAGCTGGGCACCGAGGCCCGCGTTGGCGCCCAGGTACTCGCCGATGATGGCACCGAGCAGGGACGCCGGCGCCGCGATGCGCAATCCGGCGAACAGGCTTGGGAGTGCCGCCTGCAGCCGGACTTTGCGAAGTGTCATCCAGGAGCCGCCGCCGCATGACTTGACGAGGTCCAAGGCGGACTTGTCCACCGAGCGCAGGCCCAGCAGAGTTGCAATGAGGGTCGTGAAGAGCACGGCGATCGCGGCCAGCGCGGCTTTGGGAGTGTCACCGGAGGTCACGACGATGAGGATCGGCGCGATCGCCACCAGCGGCACGCAGTAGCTCGCGATGGCAAGTCGCATCAACAACCGTTCGAGGACCGGCACCTGGACGAAGGCAATGGCCAGCAGGATCGCAACGATGTTGCCCGCCAAATACCCCTTGCCCGCTTCGCGAAGTGTCACGAGCATGTTGGGCCAGTAGTAGCTCTTGTCGTTCCACATCTCGACAGCCACCTGAGGTGGTGTCGGGAGGATGTGCTTGCCGGCCAAGAGGTGCGCGCCGATTTCCCAAATCAGGAGAACACCGACAATACCGACCAGGCTTCCGGCCGACTTGCCCAGTCGCGTGCCGGCCGACAGCCACCGTTCGTTGCGCTTCATGCCGGCTCGAGCGCCGTGTCGCCTTGTTGGGTGAAGAGGAGGTCGCTCAGTTGGTCGCAGTATCTGTGGAACTCGGGGGTGCGGAGAATATCAAGCGTGCGTGGGCGTTCAATATCGATCTCCAGTATGTGCTCGACGTGACCCGGTCGGTGCGTCATCACGAGGACGCGGTCGGAGAGGAACGCCGCCTCGGGGATCGAGTGGGTGACGAGAAGGGTGGTGGTCTTGCGGGCGAGCCAGATGCGTTGCAGCTCGAGGTTCAACCGCTGGCGCGTCATCTCGTCGAGCGCCCCGAACGGCTCGTCGAGCAGGAGCAGATCCGGCTCCAGCAACAGTGTGCGAGCGATGGCCACACGCTGGCGCATCCCGCCGGAGAGCTGGGCCGGCCGGGCTTTCTCGAAGCCTTCGAGGCCGACGAGCTTCACCAGATCCTGGACGGTCGAGTCGTCGACGCTGACGTGTGCGATCTCTGCGGGCAGCCGGATGTTGGCCGTCACCGAGCGCCAGGGAAGCAGTGCTGCGTCCTGGAAGGCGACTCCCAGCCGATGTGACATTCGTAGCTCGTGCGGTTGGCGTCCACCGACCAGCACGGAGCCGGAGCTTGGGACCTCGAGGTCGGCCAGTATGCGCAAGAGAGTCGACTTGCCGCACCCCGAGGAACCGAGCAGCGCAGTGAACGAACCCGGCTCGGCCTTCAAGCTGACGTCGTTGAGGGCTTTCAGGCTCGTCCGGCCGATCTTGAAGACCTTGTCCACGTGCTCTACGACGATGTCGACGCCGCCTGCTTGGCTTGTGCCTGGCTCTTCAGGAGCTTTCAGGTCGCCAGGCTGCTGACCGAAGAGGCTCACGCGCGCTCCTCAGGGATGCCGTAGAGCGCGAGCAGGCGTTTGCGGTAGGTGAGGTCTCGGTCGGGCACCTCGTTTGCGACCTGGGCACCCTCGGCAAGGAAGTGGACCAGCCCGCGACCCATCAGCTGTCCGCGACGCGTGTGGACGTCGAGCGCCACGTCTGGAACCTCGGGTCTGACGTCCTCGTCGTCGGCGAGGTGCGAGATCCAGTTGACGAGCTCGTCGGTCGTGCGGTCCTTCGGGCTCGTCACGAGCACACGGATGGCGTGTGCGGCGAACAGGAACCGTTCCCCGCCCGGCCACGCAAACTCGCTGTGCATGCGGTGCAAAGCCTCGACGAGCACCGGGGCGTCGAGACGACCGAAGCCCACGTCCTCGACCGAGATGATCTGGAGCCGTTCCCAGAGCATTCGTTCCGCTTCCGGGCCGGTGCGGAACATTTCGTATCCGACAAGCAGGGCATTTTCCAGCAGACCTCGGCGGATCGACTTCTGCAACGCGGAACGCAGCTCGTCTACCGGTATCCCGTGCAGGCTCTGAACCCTGGTCCAAGGGTCCTCGGTGTAGGCGGGGACCCTGCCCCGCCCGTCAGGCGTCGGGGTTACAGTCTCGGCCACTGGGCACCTCCCAAGACTACTTCCACGTGCACGATGCGCGGGGAGCCAGATCTACTTATTTTCATTGAGACTAGCGGTACCTGCCGCCTGTCGAGCAGGCGGCAGGTGCGAACGAAGACCCGCCCCCGTAAGGCAAACTGCAGAGGCGGGTCTTCGCCAAAGGGCCGGCGTTCCAGCGATGGGCCGCGTGCAACACCAGCACAACGCGACAGACCTCATGCCATTTGCTTTCCCGGCCCGGCCCATGTCTCGCCGCTATCCAAGGTCATGGCCGGGCACGGCCGAGAGCCACTCAGACGATCTTCGTGGCCCCGTTGAAGGCATCCTCGATGACAGTCGTGTCGAAGAGCATCGACTCGGTGATCCCCTCGATCCCCTCAGAACGAATTGACTTGAGGTTGATCTCGATGTCGGCCGGGCTCATCTTGAGCAAGCCGTTCGCCTGGGTGTAGGGCGTCGCGATGACGTTGCGGAGCGCCTCCAGCTCTAGCAGCTGTTGCCTCGGGTTCAGCTTGAGGTTTCGGCCGTAGTTGCTGACGACCGCGTTGACGCAGGGAGCCGGGTCGGCCAGTGCGTTCTGCCAGCCGCGCACCACCGCCCGCACGACGTGAACGAGAAGGTCGCGCTTCTTGGTGTTCTGCAATGACTCGTCGGCAACCTCGAGGGTATCGCCGAAGACGTTCCACCCGTAGTGATTGAACGTGAATGTATGCGTCTTCACCCCCTGGAGTGCAAGCGTGATGGGCTCGTTGTCGAGCAGCACCAGCAGGGCATCGACCTCACCGGCCGGCAGGATCGACGGGTCGCCGGAGGCCGGCACAATCGTGATCTTGTCCTTGTCCACTCCGATGGAAGTGAAGAATGCGTCGACGACTTGGTCCTGAAAGGCTTGGACGCCAAACTTCTTGCCGTAGAGCTGCCATGGGGTGTAGATGGGCTTCGACGCCAGTGATGCCACGGCCAATGGAGTTATCTGCAAAGTTGCTCCAATGGTCTTCAGCTTCCCGCCCTGTTTGATGGCTTGAGCAGTCGTGTCCGTCTCGGAGAGACCCACCAGGCACCTTCCTGCAATGACCAAGGGCTCAACTGTCGTAGTCGGGCCACCCGGCACCAGGGTGATGTCGATACCTTCGTCGGCGAAGTAGCCTCTGAAGTCGGCGACGAACTCGCCGCCATTCTCGACGTTTGCGAGCCAACCCAGCTGGTAGGTCACGGGAGTCAGCGCCATGCCGGCAGGGCTCGCACCAGCCGGGCTAGCGGCAGCCTCCATCAGCGTCCCGAGAGTTCCGGAGGCCGCGATCAGACTTGCAGCTTGCCCGGAACGAACCAGAAATACCCGACGTGAAATAGGCATCGCGACCACCTTCTGAAACGGGAAACGGGATATGACGATGAAACGGCACTACGGTATTCGGACTAGGTAACCTTACTACCTCCGAGGCAGAGGAGAAAAGCCCCAGACCGATGTCGGGAAAGATGTCGAATTCATTTTGGGGTTGGCGGGCGGGATTCGTCGACTGTCAATAACCGGGATAGGGTGGAGATGCTATGGCACAGGTCGTGGTGGTCGGAAGTCTGTCGATGGACCTGACGGCGCGAGCGGCCACATTGCCGTCGGCGGGCGAGACGGTGATCGGTACTTCGTTCACGATGGTTCCCGGGGGAAAGGGCAACAACCAAGCCATGACCTGCGCCCGGCAGGGAGTGAGCACCGCCATGGTGGGCAGAGTTGGGTCGGACGCATTCGGTGAGGCGATCCGGGCCCAGTTGGTCGCCGAGGGCGTCGACGTGTCGCACCTGGCGACGGACCCGGGCGTCGGCACCGGGATCGCACACATCACCGTCGACGGCACTGGGCAGAACTTCATCATCATCGTGCCACAGTCCAATCATGCGTTCACGACACAGCACGTCGCTCAAGCAGCCCAGTTGATCGGGGACGCCTCGGTTCTCCTTGTTCAGCTCGAGGTTCGGCTCGAGGTGGTGAGGGCTGCCCTCCATACGGCCCGGCGAGCTGGGGTCACGACGATGCTCAACCCCGCTCCGGCATTGGAGTTGGACGACGAGCTGTTGTCCAAAGTCGACGTCTGCCTGCCGAACGAGGTCGAGGCGGCGGCGCTGTCGCGGGTAAGGGTCGACGATATGGACGGGGCCGTCATAGCTGCGAGGGAGCTGCTTCGCCGCGGTTGTGGCGCGGTCGTGGTGACCTTGGGAGCCAAGGGCTCTGTCTACGTCGACAACCGGCGAGTGTTCGAGGTGCCCGCGCTGAGGGTTCCCGTCGTCGACACAGTGGCTGCCGGCGACGCCTTCTGCGGCGCCTTCGCGAGTGCGCTGGCCCGTGGCGCCGACATCGAAACCGGCCTGGAGAAGGCGACGGCGGCTGGAGCCTTGGCAGTAGGCGTGCCAGGCGCCACGCCGTCTTTGCCACGGGCGCAAGCAGTGGAGGAACTGCTCAGCCGGCTCGGGCCGGTCAACTTGAGGGAAGTTGCTCCGCCGTTGGGCTGAGACTCAGGCGCGCTCTCTGCCCGCGAGCTGACGGCCTGTTCGCTTACCCACGGGCACGACGATGGCGCCCGTATGCTCAGCCGGCCCTCGATGTCGACTGCGGGGCCTTTACGGTCGGCGGATTCTCCTGAAGGCGTGGGCCCGATTGCGTCCCGAGCGTGCTGCCGCGCAAGAGCAGTTGAGTCGGCAGCTCCTCGTGGACGGGCCCGACGTCACCGGCGCCCGCCAGTTGCTGCAGCAAGATCTGTACGGACCGCTGTCCCAGGCACTCGATGTGCTGGTCAACGGTCGTGAGGCTCAGCAGCGGCGAGGCCGCGAGCTGCGTGCCGTCGAACCCGGCAAGGGCGATGTCATCGGGAACTCTCAAACGGCTATCGGCCAAGGCCCCGAGCGCTCCGAGCGCGACCGAGTCGTTCACCGCGATGATCGCCGTCGGGACGTCCTCGCTCTTCAGCCACTCGAGAACCGCACGACGACCGCTCTCGACAGAGAAGTCGCCCACCGTCACAAAGGCTTTGGTGTTCGCGACCTCTTGCATTGCGCGCTGAAAGCCTTTGAGGCGTTCGATGGAGTTGCGCGCGTATCGGGGACCGGCGATGAACCCGACGCGACGATGCCCCAGTGAAAGCAGGTGACGGGTGAGATCCGCGGCCCCACCCTCGTTGTCGGATACGACGTAGCTCACCGCTGGCTGTGAAGGACGACGATTCGTGAACACGATCCGGCGCTCGTCAGCCATGAGGGACACCAGCACCTGCTCATCGTGGGCGACCGACGCGTGGATGACGCCGTCGAGCCCTTGGCGCAACAGTCTTTCGACGTAGCGGCGAGTCTCGGTTGTCCGGTCCGCCGTGTTGCAGATGACGACCGCGTAGCCTTCCTTCTTGGCTTCCTGCTCAACTGCTTTTGCCAGCTGGGGGTAGAAAGGGTTGCTGATATCGCTGACGAGCAAGGTGAGCAAACGGCTCTGTCCCGAGACCAGGGCGCGCGCGATAGGTGAAGGGCGATAGCCCAGAAGATCTATCGTCTCACGGACACGCGCCCGCGTCGCCGCTCCGACATCGGTGTGCTCACGCACCACCCGTGACACCGTCGAGACCGAGACTCCCGCCGCGCGAGCGACGTCAACGATCGTCGGCCCACGATTGAGGGACTGCCTAGCCACGCTTCATACTCTTCCACACGAGCGGTTTGCTGCGGATGTATAGGACGGAACATGTCTTTGGCGTCGTCTTCATCGACCGAATATCCGGCCACCGTTGACTTGCAAGATCTCGCCGGTGACAAAAGATGCCGCCGGCGAGGCGAGGTACCTTACGGCGGCGACCACGTCAGCGACTCTCCCGGCTCGACCGAGGGGGGTCTCGGCCAGCACCTCCTCGCGGGCCGCGGATGGGAAGTCTGCGTTGAACTCGGTGTCCGCGATGAATCCCGGCGCGACGGCGTTCACGGTTATGCCGAGGGGGCTGAGCTCGCGGACCAAGGCATAAGTCAGCCCGTGCAGGCCTGCCTTGGAGGTCGCATAGGCGATCGAGCCGCCATGGCCACCCTCGAACGCGGTGACCGAGCTCAAGTTGATGATCCGCCCTCCTGGTTGCGCGAGGTGTGGGATGGCCGCGAGACAAGCCAGGAAACTGCCTTTGAGATTCGTGTTCATGACTTCGTCCCACATCTTCTCGGCGGTATCGAGCGGCGTGTCGATTCGCACCCAGCGCGCTGTCCCGGCGTTGTTGACGAGCAAGTCGAGTCCGCCGAGAATCTCCGCGATCTCGTCGACGGCGCCGCGGAGCTGCACGCGATCGCCGACGTCTGCGACTCGGTAGACAGCCGAGGGACTCTCCAAGCTCTCCACACACTGCGCGAGCCGGCTCTCGTCGCGGCCTATCAGCCCGACAGCTGCTCCGTCGTTGGCAAAGGCGGCGGCGATCCCTCTGCCGATCCCGTGTCCCCCGCCTGTTATCAGGACGCGTGGCGGGGCTGTCTCCACCACCGGTCACGACCGCCCGGCGCGCGGCGCCATCAGGACTCTTGGTACTCGGTCGCCGAGGCGTCGTAGGGCGGCACGTTGAAGCTCAGCAACCTCGCCGGCGTGGAGGAGGTGTGATAGGCGTACCACTCGTTGGCCTTGATCTCGACCAGGTCGCCGGGCTTGACGAGGAAACGCCTGTCGTTCACCTCGAACTCCAGCTCACCGCTGTCGCAGTAGTAGAAGGTCTCGCATTTTCTGGAGCGGGCCAGCGGGTGCACCGCTCCTGCCGGCACGTCAATCTCGATGAAGGAAGCCTGCCAGGCGACACCGGGAGGCGTGAGATCCCTGATCGTCATTCCTCGCCAGTCGTGCGTCGGCATGACGGCGTTGTCCACATGATGCATCGCGTGCTCCTCAAATCTCGGAAATGATCCAGTCCATCGGTTCTTGGCAATGGTCGAGCCGCGTCAGCTCCTGTCCAGGCGGCACCTCCCATGTGCGGAGGTCTTCATCGTGACTGCTCACAACACCTCGCGTCCGAGGCGGGCCAGCGCCCTTCCGAGGCGCTCCGCCATTCGCCCCAGGTCGTCCTCGGTCGTGACAAACGGGGGCATGACGAGCAGGTAATCCCCGGCTTCGCCGCTGACTCCGCCGGCGCACGGATACACGATCACTCCCTCCTCGAGGCCGTAGGCCGCGGCACGTGAGGAGATCCCGGCGTGTGGCGCAAAGGGGGTCTTGGTCGTGCGGTCGGCTACGAGCTCCACGCCCGCGAGGAAGCCCAAGCCCCGGATGTCCCCCACGATCGCAAGCCCATCGAGGTGTCCCCGGATCTCGTCGAAGAAACGGCCCTCCAGGCTCGCGACTCGTTCGACCAGTCGGTCGCGCTGCAGGATGCTTACGACGGCGGCGCCGACGGCGGCAGCGACCGGATGGCCCGCATAGGTGAAGTTGTGCTCGAAACGACCTGAACCGTCCAGGAACGGCTCCAACAACCTACGGCTTGCCGCAAAGCCGCCGAGGGGGGCATAACCCGCGGCAATGCCTTTCGCGAATACGAGGATGTCGGGCTGGACGTCGAATCTCTCCACCCCGAACCAGGTTCCGAGGCGGCCGAAGCCGGTGATCACTTCGTCAGCGATGAGGAGGATGTCGTAACGGTCACAGATCTCACGGACGGTGGGGAAGTAGTCGGGCGGCGGAACGAGCCCGCCGGCCGCGGCCCCGACCACGGGCTCGGCAATGAACGCCGCCACGGTCTCGGGGCCAACCTCGATCAGCCTGCGCTCCAGTTCCCGGGCGCAGGCCAGCGTGCAGGCACCCGCCGGGCTGCAATGTCCACAGCCCCGGTAGGTATTCGGAGTCTCGATGTGAGGGAACGCGAGCAGCAGCGGTGCATTGCGTTTGCGCCGTCCTATATGCCATCCGGCAGACAGCGTCGCCAGGGTGTTGCCGTGAAAGCTCGGCCATCGTCCGACGATCCGCCAGCGCTCCGGCTGGCCCCGCTCGAGCCAATACTGGCGGGCGAACTTGAAGGCGCTCTCGTTGGCCTCGGAGCCACCTGAAACGAAGAAGACCTGGTCCAGGTCCCCGGGCGTCACCTGGGCGACCAGGTTCGCCAGCTTCCGGGTCGGCGGTGCCTCAAAACGCAGCGCATGGAGATAGGCGAGCTGCTCGGCCTGGGAACGCATGGCCTCGATTACTTCGGTGACGCCGTAACCGAGGCAGGTGACACCGACTCCCGAGGCGGCGTCCAGATAGCGGCGGCCTTCGTCGTCGATCAGCTCGACACCTTCGCCGCGCACGAAGACGGGAGTCTTCGTGCCAAGGCCGGCCTTGATCAGATGATCCGGTTCCGGCGCCGGACGGCTTCCCAAGTTCAGATCGCTGACCTGTTGGCTTTTCACTGCATCATCTCCCCGCTGAGGTCATGGGCCGGCTTGCGTCGAGGAAAGGAGCAATCCGAGAGAAGGCCTTCTCATAGGCGACAGCGACCCGTGCGAGCTGGTCGTCGTCCAAGGCGGTGGACAAGTTGAGCATGCCACGGGGGGCGGCATAGACACCCTCGAGCAGGAGGGCCAGGTGCAGCGCCGAGACCCAAGCCTCCGGCACGGTCTTGTCGGCCTCGGCATTGGTGGGTCGGTGCTCGACGAGGTGCACATGCAGGATTGAGCCGGCCCGGGTGACAGATGCAGGGATCCCCACCCGGCGAGCCGTGTGTTCGATCTGATCGGCGAGAGACTCGGCCCGCCCGTTGAGCGCCGAGATGGCCGCTTCGTCGAGCGCGCGGAGGCTGGCGACCCCGCCGGCCATGGTTGCCACGTTGCCGTTGAACGAGCCGGAATGTGCCAAGTGGCCGCCTTTTCTCGTGTTCGTCAGGTTCATCAGGGACTCGGCGCCACCTAGCGCACCCACTGGGAAACCGCCGCCGATGACCTTGCCCATCACGAGCAGGTCCGGCTCGAGACCGAGGCTCGAATGCATGCCGTGGAAGGCGTTGCGCAGCGACTGGACCTCGTCGAGGACGAAGAGCCCGCCAACGGCATGGGCACGATCCTCGATCGCGTGGAGAAAGCCCGGCGTGCCCGGGATCACCCCGCCGCTGCCCAGGAACGGCTCGGCGAAGACGGCAGCAACCGAGGAGTCGATCGTCGCGACGGCTCGATCCGTGTCGTTGTAAGGGACTCGTACGGTCTGCTCACCCCCGTCGAGGAACTCGGGAATGCTTCCGTGGTAGCCGCCTTCGAAGATCACGACGCGTTGGCGTCCCGTCGCCGCGCGTACTATCCGCAGGGCGAGCAGCGAGGCCTCGGTTCCCGAATTCGTGAAGCGCACCCGCTCGACGAGCGGGTAACGCCCGGTCATGATCTGAGCCATCTCCAACAGGCGAAGGTGAGGGGCCGGGAAGACGACTCCCGTCGCGAGCACTGCTTGCACCGCTTCGACGATGGGCCGAAAGCCGTGACCGTGAACAAGCACCGTGTAGTTGTTCAGTACGTCGATGTACTCGTTGCCGTCTACGTCACGGACCACTGCGCCGTGACCCTCGGTCAGCACTACCGGGTAGGGGTCGTACTGGGTCACCGAACGCGTCTCCCCGCCGGGCAGATGGCGGCAGAACTGCTCGTAGTAGGTCCGCGAGAGCGGTGTTCTCGCCTCGTACTCCTCGATGGTGGGCGTTTCAGGATGGTTGGCCATCGTCGCTTCCTGCCTTAGTTGGTGATTGATTCGAACCGGTCCATGATCACCGGACGGCGCTCGGCCAGGTGAGCCCGTAGCTGGGCTTCGTCGAGTGTCGAGAGGACGCCACCGTCGACCACGGTCTGGCCGTCGACGACGACCGTCTCCACGTCCCGTCCGGTCAGGCCGCGCGCCGCGGTGAACATCGGGTCGTCTACAGGTTGCAGATCCCAATGGCGCGGGTTGGCGACGACGAGGTCGGCCCGCTTGCCGACTTCGAGACTCCCGATGTGGTTGCCCATGGACAGTGCCTGCGCCCCGCCGAGAGTCGCCATCTGAAGAAGGTCTTCGAGCGAGAGCACTGAGCGGTCGTGCCATGGGGTGCCGTAGTGGCTCTGCAGCGCCACCCACGAGACTCGGATCGCCTCGAACAGGTCCAGGCTGCCGGTGGAGGCGCCGTCGGTACCGAGCCCGACACGAATCGCGCGGCGGCGCATCTCAGGCACCTTGGGCGGTCCGATGATGAAGTTGCCGAGTGGGCAGTGCGCGACGCTCACCTGTCGCTCGGCGTAAAGGTCGATCTCGTCGGCCGAAAGCAGGATCGAGTGTGCGGCGTGCGTCCGAGGACCGAGGAAACCTATGCCGTCCAGGTAGGAGGCGGGGCGCTTGCCCCAGTGTTCTGTCGAATAGTCGACCTCGTAGGTCCCCTCGGCGAGATGGGTGTGCACGCGGGAGCCGGACTCGTCGGCGAGGTCCCGGAACGTTTCCCACAGCTCCCGGCTGCAAACGAGCAACTGGCGCAGCGCCAACCACGCGCCTACCCGCTGCTCGCCTGCCGACACCCCCCAGGTCTTGACCAGCGCGACATTGCGCTCGATGGCCTCTGGCGTGGTGAACTTCATCGAGACCGGCAACCCGTCGCCCGAGTCCATTGTGGACTGGGCCACGAGACCACGGATGCCGACCTCCAGGGCGGCGCGGGCCATCTGATCGGGATGTGGGCCGCCTGCTTCGGCGAAACATGTCGTCCCGACTCGAAGCAGGTTCGCGTATGCGACCTGGGCGGACAGGTACACGTCTTCCTCGCTGAGCACCGACTCGAAGGGGATCAGGTAGTTGCGCCAGATGGGGAGCTTCAGCTGGCGCCGGCGAGCCAGCTCGGTGAGCTTGCCACGGAGCAGCTGCTGAGCTGTGTGGAAGTGCGTGTCGACAAGTCCGGGCAGCACGATGCGGCCACTTGCATCAAGCTTCCGGCCCGCTTCGAAGAGCCGGCGGGCCTCGGTGGCGTTGCCGATCCAGGTGATCTTCCCGTCGCGGGCCGTCAGGGCGCCATCGCGGATCACCCGGCGTTCGCCGTCCATCGTGATGAGATCACCACCCGACACGAGAAGGTCGACGACCTCCCTGGCGTCTCCACCGGCAGGCGAGCTCATAGGACTCATAGGAAATGACCGTCTTTCGTCTCGGACGCAGGGGTCGTCTCGGCTCCTCTCGCTGGTGTCGGCACGTACCAACGATGCTCGCGGAGCTTGGGATCGTGGCTGGGCACCATCTCCCAGCCGGCGCTCCGGGCACGGTCGAGGAACGCTTCGGTCTCCTCCAGGTTGGGGCAGATCGGGCCGACGACGCCGGTGTTCGCGAAGAGCGAGACGATGTCCCCGCACAGGCAGGCGACGCCTTGCGCTGTGTCCACGAGCACGGACTGGTGGCCCGGCGTGTGGCCTGCGTTGTGCACGACCTTGAGGCCGGGGAACAGCTCGGCATCACCGTCGACCAGCTGCAGCCTGTCCCCGAGCGCCGTGACCAGTTCCCGGGCACCGATATAGAAGCGGCCGCAGTCGGGGCTGTTCGCCCACTCGACCTCCGACCGTTGGACGTACACGAGCGCATCGGGAAACAGCGCGTCGTTCTGCATGTGGTCGTAGTGCAGGTGCGTGTGCACTACGAACGCGACGTCAGCCGGTTCCACACCGCATGCTCGCAGGCCGGCAGGGAGAAGCTCGGCCGTATCCCCAACGATCTCGGAGCCTTCCTTCGCGGCCAGGGCGCGGTCCGGGCCGCTGTCGACGAGGACGATCCGTTCGCCGTCAGAGGCCACAAAGCAATAGCAAGGTGGGTCGATCAGCTCGTCCGGCGTGGCATCGGGCAGATATAGGTTCAAGGGAAGCTGCGGGATGACGCCGACTTCGAAAATGCCGAGTGTCCAGTTCATCGTCATCCTCAAGTGTGCGCGGTCAACAACATGCCGCCGTCGACGAACAGCATCGCACCTGTGACGTAACGAGAGTCGTCCGAGCACAGGAACGACACGGGACCTGCGATGTCGTCCGGCTCACCGGCGCGTCCGAGCGGGATGGTAGGAACGACCGAGGTGAGGTACTCCTCGGAGGCTCCTCCGCCCAGCCTGGTGTGGACGACAAGGCCCGGGCCGATGGCATTGACGGTGATCAGGTACGGCGCCAGCTCGAGGGCCAGATTTCGCGTGAGCATCCAGATGCCACCCTTGCTTGCGTCGTAGGAGCTCAGGCCGCGTGAGGGCGCCTGCGAGTGGACGGACGCGATGTTGACGATGCGGCCACCGCTCGACGCCGCGACCATGAGCCTGGCGGCCGCCTGATCGCAAAGGAACGTACCGGTGAGGTTGACCTCGAGCACCTGCCGCCAGGTCTTGGCGTCAAGCTCGAGCGCAGGCTGGACCTGCAGGATGCCCGCCGAGTGGACGAGCGCACGCAGTGGGCCTAGCTGGGCGCATACCTCGGAGAAGACCCTTGTCACCTCCGACTCCGACGACACGTCGAGACGCAGTCCCAGACCGACGCCGCCGGCGCTGCAGATCTCGCCGGCGGTGCTTTTGGCGCCTGTCTCGTCAAGGTCCAGGCACGCGACCGCATAGCCGTCTTTGGCAATTCGCAGCGCCGCAGCCCGCCCGATCCCGCTGGCCGATCCAGTCACGATCGCGACGCGCGACGACTTTTCGTCAACCATGTACGTCTCCTTCCAGTCGATGATCGCCGGCCATGGGCCAACGCGTTGTGAATCCGTCGGCCGGCGGTGCGAGGCCACCGGCGCTCCAGACGCTCTCGGCGACGCGCCGGCCCTCGCGGATGACGCTGGACAGGTCGGCGGTCGTCAGCTGACGATCAGCGACGATGAACGAGCCGCCGACCATCACGTGGGTGACGTCCCGGCCTGTCGCGTTGTAGACGAGGACGCTCACAGGGTCGTGCAGCGGTGCCAGGTGGGGCTGTTCGAGATCGACCAGTATGAGGTCGGCGAGCTTGCCGGCTTCGAGCGATCCGAGTCGTTCTGCTTCGCCAAGAACGCTCGCGCTTGCCATGGTGCTGCGCCACAGGGCTTCTCGCGCACTCAGGAGGTCGATCTCGTTGTTCACGAGCCGCGCGCCACTGATTCCCAGGCGCATGGCGTCCCAGGGGTCCATGGTCACCCAGTCGGTTCCCCAGCCGACTCGCACACCAGCCTCGTAGAGCGCTTTGATCGGAGGGAACCTTCCCCGTTTGGCCACGATTGCGGGGCAGTGGGCAACCGGCGTGTCAGTGTCACGCAGGATCTCGATACCGGTTCGTGTCGCGTAGGTGACGTGCGCGGCCACGACGTCGGGGCCGAGGAAGCCTTCGCGGTGGAGAAACTCGATCGACCCGGTGCCGTAGGTGGCGGCGATGAAGTCCCTTTCCTCGGGGCTTTGGGCGACGTGGATATGGCGCAGCGCACCGCGGGCTCGAGCCTCGTCCCTGATCATGGCCAGAAGCCGGGGCGAGCACGTGTCCGCAGCGTGCGCCCCGAAGCGGACCTGGATCCTTGCGTCTCCGGCCCCGTTCCACTTGTCAAAGAGCTCAATGTTCTCCTGCAGCCTGCGGTCCCCTTCCTCCGGGATCGGAGTCCGTTCGCCGGTCCTGATGCTCGCCAGTTCCGTGTCGAAGACCTTCTGGGCTATATGGGCCCGCACACCGAGCTCGACCGCCGCCCGAGCCGTCTCCGCCGCCCCGTGGTAGATCTCGTTTATGACCGTGCAGCCCGCCAGGAGCACCTCGGCGATGCCGAGCCGGCTGAGGTTGTAGACGGCCTCCGCATCGAGGTGGCGTTCCATGGGAAGAGCCAGCCCGTAGAAACCGTCCGGCCGGTCTTCCGTCAGAGCGCGGAACAGACACCCCGCGACATGTGTGTGCACGTTGACCAGCCCGGGCAAAAGGGCGTGACCGGGGAAGTCCATGACCCGAGCTCCCGGCAGGTCGAAGTGACCTGCCGGGCCCACCGATACGATGCGTCCGGAGTCGATGACGACTTCGCCGCCGTGGATGAGGCGGAACGCGGGATCGACGGGGATGACCCAACCGGCCCGGATCACCAACGGGCCGGGCCCGGTCAGGCTCATCACGCTCGGCCCTTGCGAGGGCATCTAGACGAGGCCAGCCGGACCTGCATTCAGGTCGTCATCCGGGCCAGGAGCGAGCCCGGCCGACGACGCCACAGTCCCGGACGCGACAGGTGCTGACACCGTGGCCCCTGGCGTGACGGCCGCAGACGCCACAGGGACGCCGGCGCGCGACAGGTGCCGGTTGAACGCGTAGTAGACCGAGCCGCCCACGATCATCCCGACAGGGATGCTCAGGTCTGCGCCACCGAGCGGGCCCGTGGTAAGCGGGCTCGCGAACAGCGTGGCGTTGGTAAAGAGCACCGAACCTCCGGCGCCTATGACCAGTGCCGCCACAGCGGACCAGTTCACCCCGCCCGAGAACCAGTAGATGCCGCCGCGGGGACGAACCAGGTCGTCGCTCACGTACTCGTAACGCCGCAGGTACATGTCGACGAGGTAGATCGCAGTCCACGGAGCGATCCACCAGATCGCCAAGGCGAGGAAGTTCTCCAGGCTGGTCGTGAAGTTGCTTACCCACAGCGCGTAGCAGACGAACCCGGTTGCCAGCACGGCATCGATCAGCACCGTCTTGTAGCGCACGATGCGGATTCCCATCGCCTGCAGGTTCAGGCCGGAGCTGTAGGTGTTGATGATGTTTGCCCAGATCATCGAGACGATCGCGATGAGCAAGAACAGGAAGTGGAACCAGTGGGGCACGACCTGGCCCAACGACCCGACGGGGTCGAAAGCGTTGAGCTTGGTGCCGATGACTGCACCGGCGCCGTTGAGGATGGTCGCGGGCAGGAACGCTCCGAGCGCGGTGTACAGGGCGATCTTCTTCCGGCTCGCCTTCTTAGGCAGGTAGCGGGAGTAGTCCGCTGGCATGTTGGTGAAGGCCAGGCCGTTCGCCGCAGCCACGATCATGACCGCGAGCACGAAGGTCGAGAACTTGTTGGTCCCCGCCAAGGTGTGGCTCCACCCGTAGTTCCAGTTGACGTGCTGAAAGCCGTAGTAGAGCACTATGCACATGGCGACGCCGATCACGTAGGTCATCAGCCTGTTGACGGTGGTGATCGTCGCGTGCCCCAGGATCGCCCAGGCCAACATCAGTGCGATGAAGATCCCGAGCGACAGGATCTTGTACCCGTTGCCGTTCAGGCCGTAGATGCTGAAGATTCCCACAAGGGCCAAGGTCCCGACGACTGCGTTGACGCCCTCCCAGCAGACAATGGTCAGCCAGCTGAAGAAGGTCGGCACCGCATTGCCGCGCCGTCCGAATGCAGCACGACTGATGACGATGGTCGAAGTGCCGGCGGCGGGCCCGTTCATCGCCACCAGGCCGACGAGCACGTAGGAGATGTTCCCGATGATGACCGCTGCGACCGCTGCCCACAGGCTCAGGCCCAGGCTGATCACCACTGCACCGATGACCAGGTCGACAATGCCCATGAGCGATGCAGCCCAGATCCAGAACAGCTCGAGTGGATTGCCGTGCCGCTCGTTGAGCGGGACGATGTCGATTCCGCGCTGTTCTATCTTGAATGGCTGGTCTGTCGTTGGCGCAGTCGTTGTGTCCATGGCTACCTCGCCTTTTCTTTGTCCCCCGTGTCCGATATGTGACGGTCGTTATCGCCCTTACTTGCGGTGACGCCTTTGTTGCATTGGATGGCAAGTGGCCATTAGGCCGTTGTTGCAGTGGTGCGGTGCCTCAGCAGTGCCTCGACATCTTCGGCAACACGCGGGGCAGACAGCCGGTATTTCTCGAGCAATTGATCATCGGGCCCGCTTTCGCCGAAACAGTCGTTTATTCCAAGGCGTTTCACCGTGACGGGGCAGCGATTGCTCAGGGCTTCGGCGACGGCACCGCCGAGGCCCCCGAGGATGCTCTGTTCCTCGACGGTGATGACATATCCGGTCTCCTCGGCGGCGTGCACGAGGGCGTCTTCGTCCAGCGGCTTGATGGTGGGTACGTGGAGCACGCGCACCTCGATGCCGCGCGCGGCGAGGATCTCCGCCGCCTCGTAGACGCGGGTCGACTGGACTCCTGTCGACACCACAGTTGCGTCGGAACCGTCGCGCACGGTCACGGCGCGACCTATCTCGAAGTGGTACTCCTCGCCGAAGAGAACCGGTGAACGCTCCCGGGTGATCTGAACGTAGGCAGGGTGCTCGTCCGCGGTGATGGCCCGGACGACCTGGCGGGCCTCTAGTTCGTCTGCCGGGGCGAGGACCGTCATGTTCGGCAGGCTGCGCATGATCGCGATGTCGTCGAACATCTGGTGCGTCTTGCCTGTCATCCCTGTCAACAGCCCGGCGTACCCGCCGATCAGCTTGACGTTGAGCCCGGGTTGAGCGACGAGAATTCGCACAGAGTCGAGCGCGCGGGCGACGGCGAAGCAGGAGAACGTGGTCACGAACGGCACGTAACCGAGCGTGGCCAGCCCGGCGGCCATCGCCACCATGTTCTGCTCTGCTATGCCAGTTTGCAGGTAGCGGCCCGGGTGTGCCTGCTCGAAGATGGCTGCACCGGTCGAGCTGCCCACGTCACCGTCCAGCACGACGATCCGCTCGTCGTCGTCACCGAGCTGCGCCAGCGTCTCACCAAAGGCCTGCCGGAGCGCCGCGCCAAGTGGCAGGCCCACGCTCAGCGCACCTTAGTGATCGTGGACGAATCGGCGAGCTCTTCGAGCGCCTGGCGGAGCTCTTCGTCGGTCGGTACGCGACTGTGCCACAGGTAGTTGTTCTCCATGAACGACACGCCCTTGCCTTTGACGGTGTGCGCAACTACGGCGACAGGTGCGCCCTGCGCGTGGCGGGCAACCTCCAAAGTCTCGATGGCGGCCGCCAAGTGGTGCCCGTCGACTTCGAGAACCTGCCAACCGAAGGCGGCCCAGCGGTCGGTGAGCTGGTGTCCGGTGTAGGGCGCAAGGCGTTCACCCGACCGGCTGTCGCGCCAACCGAACTGCTGAAGCTGGTTCTGATCGACCACCACGACGAGGTTGTCCAGTTGGTAGCGCTGCGCGACGTGAGCACCTTCCCAGATGGCTCCCTCGTTGCATTCACCGTCACCGACCATCACGAACGTGGTGAACGGCCGGCCCGAGAGCTTGGCACCCAGCGCAATGCCCACTCCGGCAGCAAAGCCCAAGCCCAACGACCCGCTGGAGATGTCGAGTCCGGGAAGCGCCCTCATGTCGGGATGGCCCTGCAGGCGTGAGTCAATCGCATCGAAGGTGCTCAGCTCCTCCAGCGGGAAGTAGCCGCGCAGGGCGAGCATCGCGTACAGCGCGATCGAACTGTGCCCCTTGGACAAGATGAAGCGGTCTCGCTCGGGCCAATCCGGCTCGTCCGGCCGGATCCGCATGACGCGGAAGTACAATGCCGTGAGCAGCTCGACCGCCGACAGCGGGCCACCCAGGTGCCCACCTTTTGCGTTCGCGATCGCTTTGACGATTTCGCGACGCGCTCGCCGGGCGATCGCCTCCAGCTCCTCGAGTGGGACCTCCTCGCTCAATTCGCGCCTGTCTCGTACGAACCGGGCACCACCGGCGGGGAGAACACCGAGACGAGCTCTAGCGGCCCCGGGCCCTGGGAGACGGTCGCGTGGAGCAGCCCAGGCGGGATGTAGACAGCGGTCCCGGGAGCCAGTTCGATGGACCCCTTCGCCGTGTCCAGCTTCCCGTTGCCCGAGACCACGTAGATCACTTCCTCTGCCGATTCGTGCACGTGCCCGGGAGGTGCAGAGCCCTCCGGGAAGACAGCCAGCCCCAGGGTCAGTCCTTCCGCCCCGGTGTTCTCAGGGCCGACGAGCAGAAGAAAGTCTCGACCCGGCAAGTCGTAAACCTCGGCGTCCTCGCGTCGGACACTCTTCAACATGAGCCACCTCCTGAAGGGCATTTGACGCGTGAGGAGGCACCCGGTGATCGATGCCGCCGCGCCGTTTGGCAGTTCCGGTAACGTTCTCGGTACCGTTTCTGGAACCGTAAACGTAGGCATCGGTTCTGTCAAGGCCGACCCGGGAGAGGTTCAGAGGGACCGTCCGGCCGGGAAGCGAACGGTCAGGTGGCCGTCGTGGCCGTTCGGAGCGTCAGCGTTTGGGCCGGACCTCGTAGCGCCTTTGCAGGAGCACTGGCAGCGCGGCGCGCACCGAGCGGACGCGCTCGAAGAAGATCTCGGCTGTCGCGACCCCGTCGCTGTCACCGAGAGAGGCGAGCTCGACGCCCATGGGGTCGAGCACGAGGCTGTGACCGCAATATGCGGGTGGCGGCTGCGCAGCCGCCAGCAGGTAAGAGGTGTTCTCGATCGCCCGTGCGCGGCACATCGTCAACCAGTGTTCTTGTTTGTGCGGACCAGCCACCCAGGCGGCAGGCACGGCGAACACCGTGACGTCGCGGTCGACCAGCGCGCGGAACAGCTCGGGGAAACGCAGGTCGTAGCACGTCGCCACCCCCACGACGAGGTCCCCGCGCCGTATCACCAGCAGCTCGCTGCCGTCCATGCGACCTGGCATCAGCGTGTCCGATTCCTTGTGGCCCAGGGCGTCGTACAGGTGGAGCTTGCGGTAGCAACCGAGGAGCCCTGTCGCGTCGGCCGCCACCACGGTGTTGTGCACTCGTTGTTCACCGGGCACCTTTTCGAGCATCCCGGCAATGACAGTCAGATCGAGCTCGGACACGGCTCGGACCAGTGCCGAGACGAATGGCCCGGACAGCGCTTCGGCCGCGCGGGCCGTCTCGGCAGCGCTCCGGTCGAGCGGGTACATGGCCGCCTCGGGCAAGACGACTAGTTCCGCACCAGCTTCAGCGGCAGTCCTGAGCAGATCGAGCGCTCGCGCCCGGTTGGCGGTCGCGTCTTGAACGGAGGCGAACTGGGCGACGGCAACTCTCACGGGGCAACTTTGCCACCTGCCACGCTGACCGTGCGGGCGTATTAGTTCCCCGAGCCGCTCTGGAACCCTCCAGGGGGAAGCTGCAGATCCCCTGGCTGAAGCTGATCGGATCTATCTGGTTCGCCACGCACCCGCCCGTGTTACCGGTGTTGTCGGACAGGGCGTAGCCCTGGTCCTCGCCCACACCGCCGAATCCCAGGTTGTGCTCTGCCGAGACGCCCGGTGAGGTCGTGTCGAGCTCGAAGGCCCTGTAGGAGCAGGCAGGCTTCGGCAGGGCCCCGATGAAGAACGAGACTCCGTCGACGACTTGGACCTGCGGAGACGGCAGCGTCGTGAGATCCTTGCAGCCAAGAGAAGACATGGCCAATGCCTGCTGCTTGAGTACTGGCAAGCCCATCCGCGTGCAGTCCTGCCGACGTGTCATGGCCGGACCATCACCTGGCACCAAACCTCAATGCCTACAGGTTTGTGTGTTACCTCTGAGCCGTAATAGTCGTCACGTCGCGAGACTCCAATATGGATAACCCGTCGGCCATAGCTTCACCTGGGTATTCAGTTTGGAAGCGCCACGCCATGCGATGGTCGCATAGTACGGTCCAAATGGGGCGGAGTGCGCGCGGGCCAACATGTTACGAATTAGTGAAAGAACGGTGTTCTGGATCCCCTCCGATAGGTACAATCGGGACAGGACGTCCCCTATCGCGCGATCCGGTGCCCTACCGATAATACGAATGGCGGGCAGGCCGTCGCGCGGCGAGCGACCATCACGATCGGCGACGCAGGCCTCGCAGTAGCGTCGGCGGACGTGAAGCAAAGTGCGGAGATCATCGGCCGGGCGCAAGAGATCGCGGATGAGATCCTGTTTCCCGGAGCGCTGGCGACCGACGCAAGCAGGGTTGTGCCCGTCGAGCGACTTGACGCCCTCGCCGCGGCGGGTCTCTACGGCCTCTTTGGTCCAAGCGAGGCCGGAGGCCTCGAGGCCGACCCGATCACGGGCGCGGCCGTGACCGAGATCCTCGCCGGCGCCTGCCTCACGACGTCGTTTGTATGGACGCAACATCACAGCGCTGTCTTCGCAGTCGCGGGTGCCGACTCCGAGGCGCTGCGAAGCGAGTGGCTCGCCCCGTTGTGCCGGGGCGACAAGCGGGCGGGGGTGGCTTTCGCCGGCCTGCGGCGCCCGGGTCCGCCCATTTTGACGGTACGGCCTTGCGCCGGCGGATGGGTCCTGCGGGGGAGCGCGCCTTGGGTGACGGGATGGGGCCGGATCGACGTCGTCCATACCGCAGCACGCGACCCGGAAGGCAACGTCGTGTGGCTGCTTGTGGATGCCACGGCTTCGAGGAGCCTGTGGGTGGACCGGCTCGAGCTTGCGGCCGTGAACGCCAGCGCCACGGTGAGTGCCCACTTCGAGGACCACGAGGTCCCGGCTGCACGGCTCACCTCGGTCGAAGCTATGGAGTCCTGGATAGCACGCGACAATGCGGGACTGTGGCGCAACGGATCTTTTCCATTGGGCATCGCCCGCCGGTGCGCCTCGCTCATCGGCTCGGATCTGTTCGAGGACGAGATCATCGCCTGTCGGAGCGCGCTGCGCGGTTCGTCGCCCTCAGGCGTCACCGAGGCGCGCGCTTGGGCGACAGACCTTGCCGTGCGCGCTGCCTCAGCGCTCGTGGCCTCCGAGGGAGGACGAGCTGTGCTCTCGAGCGAGCAGGCACAGCGGTTGGCACGCGAGGCCATGTTTCTCTTGGTGTTCGGACAGACGTCCTCGATCAAGGCTGCCCAGTTGGGAGGGTACAGGCAAGCTTCCCAGAGGATTGTCCGGGATCTCCGGGTCGAGCGCCCCTAGGCCGTCGTCCCGGCAGCGGGGACGGCGTCGTGTCCGGGCAGCGGGGCCGGCTGTGCGACCGGCAGGTACGGAGAGCTAGTGGCGAGGGCGCCGACGCCAGCAAGGCTGCTCGCCGACACCCCCTCCACCCTGGCACCCAGCGGTTAACCCCCCGGTAGCGCCGGGTACAACTGCTCCTTCATACAAATGAAGTGTCGTTACCGTAATCGGCCCGGCGGAACCAGTCAACAGGTCAAGCCAACGGACGCTACTTCCCGCCGCGACGCGAGACGGCCGTTCAGGAGAAGAGGGGCTCTAGGGAGAGAATCGCTTCCAGGGCTTCGGGTGCGATCGGTTGCGAGAACAAGGACCCTTGACCGAGTTTGCACTGCTCGTTCTGAAGGCGCTCGAGCTGCCAGCCCTGTTCGATGCCTTCGGCGAGAGTCTCGATCCCGAGCGTCCGGCCAAGTTGAACGAGAGTGTGGATGGAGGAGATCGCCTCGGGCGAGTCCGCCATGGCGGCAACACATGACCGGTCAATCCTGAGGGCGTCGATCGGCAGCTGGCGGAGATGGGCGAGCGATGAATACCCGGTCCCGGAGTCCTCGACGGCGACGCGCACGCCGAGCTCCTTGAGCTCGTGAAGTCGGCGGACCATGAAGTCCGCGTCCTTGGTCAAGTTCGGCTCTGGGACTTCGAAGATGAGCGATCCGGGCTCCAGGGCGGTGGCGAAAAGGGTCTCTCGGACTTGATCGACGAAGCCCTCCGCCTCGAGCTGACGTATCGAAACATTGACCAACATGGTCAGGTGGTGGCCGACCCGGTGCCAAGCCGCGGCACGGCGGCAGGCCTGCTTGATCACCCATGACCCGACAGGGACCATCAGCTCGGTCTCCTCCAGCACCGGTAGGAAGGACTCTGGATCGACGAGCCCGCGGACGGGATGCTTCCAGCGGAGCAGTGCCTCCACGCCGCACACGCCGACGCTGTCCAATTCGAAGATCGGTTGATAAAGAAGGATGAACTGGTTCTCGTCGATGGCTTCCCGCAGGTCCGCCTCGAGCTCGAGTCGCTCCATCGTGGCTGTTTTCATCTCGGGCTTGAACCGGACGTGGCAGTTCCTTCCCATGGCCTTCGCCTGGCTGAGGGCGATTGCTGCGTCGCGCAGGAGGTCGTTCGGCTCGTCGCCCTCGTTCGTCGCGATGCCGATGCTCGCCGAGATCGACAGAGGAACGTCTTCGAAGCCTTCGACGAGGAAAGGCTCTCTCAGCGCATCCATCAACCTCTCGGCCAGCAATTCCGGCCCAGCGGCAAGTGACAGCCCCTCAGCGAGGACCGCGAACTCGTCCCCGCCGGTCCGTCCGACGGTGTCACTTGCCCGCAGCACGCCCATGAGGCGAGTTGCGACCGCTTTCAACATCTCGTCCCCGGCGTTCTGCCCGAGGTTGTCGTTGATCGACCTGAAATTGTCCAGATCGACGAGGAAGGCTGCGATGAGGTGGTGCTCTCTTTGGGATCGCAGCAGCATCTGTTGGAGGCGGTCGCGAAGAAGTGTCCGAGTCGGCAGACAGGTCAGGGCGTCATGTCCGGACTGGAGGCGTGCCTCGGTCGCGGCTCGGTCGCGTAGCTGCATGGCCTGCTTGTGGGCGGAAAGGTCGAGGATCACACCGTCTATCCAAAGCGGCCGCCCGTCAGGACCGGCGACGCCCCTGCCGTGCTCCGCGATCCACTTTGTGGCGCCGCTCGCGTCCGTCACGCGGTACTCGAGCGAGAACGGGCAGCCTCGGCTCAACGCGTCTCGGACACCTTCGCTCACGTAATGCCGATCATCGAGGCAGATGATCGACTCGAACGACCGTGCGTTGTCCTTTGTGAACTCGCTCGCCGGGTAACCGGTCAGCGCTTCGATGTGGTCACTGACGAACCGCATTGCCCACGGCTCGGCGTATTCGCGGCGGTACACAGCGCCGGGGATGTTGAGGACGAGGGACTGAAACTCCTCTTCGTCCTCGCACCCGGCCACCTTGGCAGGCGGCGGTGGAACGTGATCCTCGACGGGAACCGGTCCATTCCCGACTGTCATTGGGCCGCTCGAGGTTGTCCCGCGAGCCTCCAGGCCAACAGCGTCACCGTTCGTCGGGGTTGCAGTATTCGCTCTGGGCCAAAGATCGAGCAGAACTTCATCTAGAGAATTGTCGACGCCCCTGTCTGGAACTTGACCCCTAGGAAGGGTTACTGCACTAGTTTCCTCGTTCGCCTGCGATCGAGCCCATTGGCGGTCGGCCGACGCCACCGTTCTCGAGAAGGAAGCTCGTGACGTTCCGGTCCGTGTGCTCTGCTCTCCAGGCGAGCATGGACTGCGCATAGCCGAGGACCCGGGAGGCGTCGTCGACTTCCGTCCGCCAGCTCGGGTCAGCGGCAAGGTCGTAGCAACGCCATGAGCCGTCCCCGAATTGGACGTAGGCGGCGTCGTCGAAGCGCAGCACAGCGAGGTTGTCCCGTTCCAAGCGCCTGTCCCAGGGCCAGTCGAAGGCGGCGCCGGGAAGCCTCAGGTACCGCCAGTCGAATTCCCACGCCGCCATCGAGCGCCACCATGGCGGAGGGTGCCCTTCGAGAAACGGGGTCAGCGGCAATCCGTCGCACTGCGCAGGGGTCACGAGACCCAGCGACTCGCAGATAGTCGGGAAGAAGTCGATGTTCTCGGTGAAGGTCTGGACGACTGTCCCGTGAGCCTGCGAGAGCCCGGGGGCGCGAATGATGCCCGGCACGTGATAGCTCTCCTCGAAGTACCCGAGCTTGCCCATCAGCCCGTGGTCCCCCAACTGTTCGCCGTGGTCCGACGTCAACAGCACGAAGGTGTCATCCCACTGGCCCAGCCGCACAAGGGCGTCCCAGACCCGGCCAAGCTGGGCGTCGACGTCACCGATCATCCCGTAGTACTGAGCCCGCATCCGCCGGAGCTCACCTTCATCCCTCGGAGCTGCGCTCTCGGGCATACCAAGAGCCGACTCGTGAAACCGATGGCGGTGCGGCCCCGGGGTGATCGCCAGGTCGACGTCATCGGGATCAAACGCAGAGGCCCAGCGGCCCGCGGCGGCATAAGGCGGATGAGGCCTCAAGTAGCTCAGGTGAGCGAACCACGGGCAGTCCTGGCGCTCCAGCCAGTCCAGGTAGCGGTTCGTCACGAATGCCGAGACTCCGACCTCCTCGGGCCGCTCGGGCTCGCTCACGAGCGCGCCATGGCTTCCCGACGGCACCTGGTAGCCGAGGTCCCGGAGCCACTCGATCCAGGGCGCGTGGTCGCCGGTGAGATCGAGCCCGACCTTGAAGCCCGGAAGCACGCCCTCATAGCTGGAAAGGCGCGGGTCGTCGGGCGACTGGACTGTGCGCGGATCGACTCCCTGGTCCGTGTACCCGAAAAGTGTCGGGTCGAACCCAGCGCGTCGACCTGCTCGTGCGAGGTTGTCCAGCCGGTCGTCGAGCGGCGTGCCGTTGGCGACGACCCGATTGTTCATCTGATACGTCCCGGTGTACAGACAGGCGCGTCCCGGCGAGCAGGGCGCAGCCTGGCTGTAGTGGCGATCGAACCGCACACCCGACGAGGCGAGCCGATCGAGGTTCGGGGTTCGGACCACGCGATGGCCGGCAGCCGACAGGCAGTCACCGCGGAACTGATCCAGTGTCACCAGCAGCAGGTTCACTCGGCCTCCAGGTCGAAAGCTGGGCAACTCCATCCAATGGCCGGGGATGGAGCGTACCGCCCGCAAGAGCGCCAGAGATCACGTATTGCTTCGGGGGCTTCGTTCCAGTAACTATCTGGAAATAGAATCTTGATTGGCACGCCCCCGAAATTGGAGAGACGCAAGAGTGCCGGTGGAAGACATCTGCTGGAGTGAGTCACGAGCGCCTGGGATCCCATGGCCCACGGAGCCGTCTTTGCGCGCGGAGTCTTCAGCTCATGGCTCGGAGGCACGTTTCACCATCTCGGTCCTTGCCGAGAGGACGGGTACGCCCGTCCCGACGATCCATCACTACCGCCATCTCGGTCTTTTGCCCGAGGTGATCGAGCTTGCCTCCAACCGCTTCCTCTACGACGAGCGCCACGTCGAGGCGCTCAATGTCATCCGCCTGCTTCGTGAGCAGCGCAACCTGTCACTCGAGACCATCCGGGAAGTGTTGCCCGAATTGCTCGCGTTCAGCCATAACGGTGAGTTCCGTCAGGACACCTGGGACGAGATAATCGCCGCGTACCTGGAGCGGTCCGGGCCGGCCGTTGTCTCGGCCAGGCTTGTGGCCGTCGCCCGGGAGGCATTCGCCCAGCACGGTTACGCAGGGGTAAACGTCGCCGACATCTGCAACGCCGCCGACGTCGCCAAGGGGACCTTCTATCGGTACTTCGACTCCAAGGACGCGATCTTCCTTGCTGCGGCCCGCTCCACCGTCGAGGCAGTCGGGGAGCAGCTGGACGCGGTTCCGGCGCCGATGAGTGAGCCTCAGGCGATCGAGAAGCTGCAACTGCTGCTCGGTCCCCTGGCACCGCTCCTGCTCGAGGTGGCGACGGGGGAGCTGCGACATCAACCCAATCTCATGGGTGTCGTCGGTGTCATCGCCGCCGGCCTTGCCAGCCGGGTGGTGCCGAGACTGCGCACCAGAGGCAAGGCCGCCAGACCAGCGGCCGAGCGAGTCGTAGATGCCGCCCTCGTGGGGCTGCTCCGACCGACACTGGAGTCAGCCACCCCCGAGCAGTCCTGACCGGCCCCATCCCCTCCTGAACGGCTCGATTCCGGCCGCTCGGGCTCGCGTTCCAAATTCGCAGGTGGTGGCCAGGTTCACCGATCCGACACGCGATCGCGCCGAGCGCGAGCCACCTTCCGGGAGGACATCCCTTGACGAGGGAGCCCGCGCACGTATAACAAAGGTGGACTGGTGGTCATCGGCGCTACGCGAAGGAGTAGCCGACGGTGTCAATTGGATCAGGTCGGTCCCTGCCGGGCGAGCTCGACGCGCCCGATCGGCCCGCTGCGAGTGGCCCAGGCCACTGCACCGGGGCTGAGTTCGACGCGCCAGATCTTCTGGCGGCGAAGGCCCGGAACGAGAACTTCCCAGTGGCCACGCACCTGTTGGGGCGAGACGTCCGGACGAAGCTGATGGCCATCTACGGTTTTGCCCGCCTCACCGACGACATCGGTGACGAGGCGCAAGGCGATCGCCTGGGGTTGTTGGACTGGCTCGAGGCGGAACTGGACCGGGCAGCCGCCGGCACTGCCACCCACCGTGTGCTCCAGCAGCTCACGCCAGTGATCCGGGGACTCGACCTGAGCCTGGACCCGTTTCGGAACCTGATCGAGGCCAACCGGATGGACCAGCGCGTCACCCGCTACCAGCGCTTCGATGACCTGGTGGGCTACTGCATGTTGTCGGCGGCGCCGGTTGGCCGGCTCGTGCTGGCCGTGTTCGGAGCCTCGAGCCCCGAGCGGGTCGCCCTCTCGGACAAGGTCTGCATAGGGCTGCAGCTCGTCGAGCACCTCCAGGACATCGGAGAGGACGCGCGCCGAGGTCGCATCTATCTTCCGGTTGAGGACATGGAACGCCTCGGGTGTGCCGAGGGCGACTTGTTGTCGGCCCATTCACCTCCGGCGCTGCGAGGCCTTGTCGCCATGGAAGTGGCGCGGGCACGAGAACTGCTTGGCGCCGGGGTCCCGCTTGCCGCGTCGCTCCGGTTCCGTCCCCGGGTGGCGGTGGTGGGCTTTGCCGCGGGAGGGTTGGCCGCGCTCGACTCAATCGACCGCGCCGCATGCGACGTGCTCGCCACTCGCTGCCGTCCCCGAAAGCTCCGGTTCGCGAGGCGCTTGCTCTCGGGGCTCGTGGCGGCGAGCCTGAAGCGGGGCAGTTCGTGAACACCGAGTTCGCCTACGAGTTCTGTGAGGCCGTCACCCGGAACGAAGCGAAGAACTTCGCATATGGCATCAGGCTGCTCAAGAAGCCCGAGCGCCGGGCGCTCTCGGCGGTGTACGCACTGGCCCGGCGCATCGACGACATCGGAGACGGGCAGGCCGCCCCGGAGCAGAAGCTGGCCGGGCTCCAAACCGTTCGCAAGGAGATCGACCCGATCGATCCCCAGACGACCGATCCGGTGCTCGTGGCCGTGGCAGATGCCGCCTGCCGCTACGGGCTTGCGATGTCGTGCTTCGGCGAGATCATCGACGGCTGCGAGATGGATGTCACCGGCACGTCCTACGAGACGATCGACGATCTCGTCGGTTACTGCCGCAGGGTGGCAGGTTCGGTGGGCCGGCTCTCGCTCGCTGTGTTCGGGTCGCAGGATCTCGCGCGGGCGGAGCCGCTTGCGGACGCGCTCGGGGTAGCTCTTCAGCTGACCAACATCCTCCGGGACGTCGTCGAGGACCGCTCCGTCGGGCGCGTGTACCTGCCGCGCAGCGATGCCGAGTCGGTCGGCTGCAGGCCTGACCTCACGGGCCCGGCGCCGGAGATTGCCCGGCTCGTCGCGCTCGAGTGCGGTCGCGCCGACCAGTGGTTTGCCGAGGGCCTGCAGCTGTTGCCGTTGCTCGATGGCCGCAGCCGCGCTTGTGTCGCTGCAATGGCCGGGATCTACCGACGCTTGCTGGTGCGTATCAAGCGTGAACCGATCGCCGTCACCCGGGGGCGTTTGTCGTTGCCCACCTGGGAGAAGGCCTTGGTGGCAGCGCGAAGCCTGGCCGGGGCACGGCCATGAGCCAGGCTCGCGTCGGCGTCATCGGGGGCGGACTGGCGGGGATGGCCGCGGCACTGGCGGTTCGCGACAGCGGCGCCGAGGTCGCGCTCTTCGAGCGGCGCCCGGTCCTCGGTGGCCTCACCGCCTCGATCCGGCGCAACGGGCTCTCATTCGACAACGGCCAGCACGTGTTCCTCCGCTGTTGCACCGCCTACCGGGGGTTCATCGACCGCATCGGGGCGGCAGAGCAGGTGTACTTGCAACCGCGGCTCGACGTGCCGGTGCTCGCGCCGGACGGGTCGCGTGCCTCGATCAAAAGGACGGCCCTACCTGCCCCGTTGCACATGGCCGCGTCGCTCGGGCGTTATCGACACTTGTCCGTGCACGACCGGCTCGCGCTCGCGCGACCTGCGCTCGCGCTCGGGCGGCTCGACCCGGACGACCCTTCGCTCGACAAGGTCTCTTTCGGCGACTGGCTCGCCAGATACGGCCAGAGCGAGAAGGCAATCGAGCGCGTCTGGAACCTGATAGCGCTGCCGACGCTCAACATCCCCGCCCGGGAGGCGTCGCTCGCTCTGGCGACCAAGGTCTTCCGGGTCGGCCTTCTCGATCGGTCCGACGCCGGCGACATCGGCTGGTCGAAGGTTCCGCTTGCCGAGCTCCATGGTGCCAATGGCGTAAGAGCCCTCGAGGCTGCGGGCGTCGAGACCGTGCTCGGCGGTCCTGTCACTTCGGTCGACCGCACGCCGGCCGGCGCCTTTGCGGTCAGCACCGGTGCCCGCGCCGTCGTCGCCGACGCCGTGATCGTCGCGACGCCGCTGCACGTGTCCGCGGCGCTGGGTGCCTTCGGAGGCGCTGGCGATCTCGAGCGTCTCGGGACCTCTCCCATCGTAAATGTCCACCTCGTCCTCGACCGACAGGTGACCGACCTCCCGCTTGCAGCCTGTGTCGACTCGCCGGTTCAGTTCGTCTTCGACCGCAGCGCCGCAAGCGGCGTCAACTCCGGTCAGTGCCTTGCGATCTCACTGTCTTCAGCGAACGAGTACATCAGCCGGGGTTCCACCGAGCTCGTGGGCACGTTCCTGGAGGCGCTACGCGAGCTGTTCCCAGCCGCGCGCCGGGCACGGCTCGTGGACGCCGTCGTCACCCGGGAGCGGGCGGCGACGTTCCGTGGGGTTCCCGGCACCGCGGCACTCCGCCCTCGGACTCGCACCGAGATCCCCGGCCTGTTTCTTGCCGGCGCCTGGTGCGCCACCGGGTGGCCGGCGACGATGGAGGGTGCGGTCCGCAGCGGCCAGCAGGCCGCTTCGCAGGCGCTGGAGTTCCTCTCGGGCTCCCGCGTCGAAGACCCACGACAGCTGGAAGGGGCTGGGACGTGACGGCGATCTCCACTCCGGCGAGACGTGACAGCGCCTTGACGGCCGCGGACTGCCTGGCGCGGGCGAGAGCCTTGGTGACGCCGGCCATCGAGGCGGCCGTGCTCCGTCTTTGCCCGGCACTGATCCCCGCCGTGAGCCAGCACCTTGCCGGGGGAGGCAAGCACGTGCGGGCCGGACTCGTGCTCGCCTCGGCGGCAGCTGCCGGAGCTGAGGACGGCACCGGCGTCGTGGGCGCGACGGCCATCGAGCTCGTCCACAACTTCTCGCTCGTCCACGACGACATCATCGACCGCGACCTGGAACGGCGGCACCGCCCGACCGTGTGGGCCGAACATGGTGTCGGTCATGCCATCATCGTCGGCGACGCGCTCGCGACCCTTGCGTTCCAGGTCCTCCTCGAGGAGCCGACCACACAGCGAGTGAGGGCTGCAGGACGACTGGCCGAAGCCACGCAGGCGATGATCGCCGGTCAGGCCGAGGACATGGCCTCCGAGCTGCGAGTGTCGCTGTCTGTGGAGGAATGCCTTGAGATGGAGGCCGGAAAGACCGGGGCCCTGCTTTCCTGCGCTGCCGCCATGGGGGCAATCCTCGCCGGGGCCCCCGACTCCACGATCGACGCGCTGGCCGACTTCGGCCGCCATCTCGGCATTGCCTTCCAGGCCATCGACGACGTGCTCGGCATCTGGGGAGAGCCGAGCGCCACCGGCAAGCCGGTCGGCAACGACTTGCGTCAGCACAAGAAGACTCTCCCGATCGCGATCGCGCTCGGCCTGGGTGACGGGCTGTCTGCAGGGCTCGCAGCACTGCTCGAGCGCGACCTCACCGAGGCCGAGGTAGCGAAGGCGACGCTGCTGCTCGAGCAGTGCGGTGCACGCGAGGAGACGATTGCCGTTGGAGACACCCAGCTCGATGCCGCGCTTGTGGCCCTCGAGCGAGTGCCCCTCGCCCCCGAGCCGAAGGCGGAGCTGGAGGCGATCGCCCGTTACGTGACCGAACGGGATCGATGAACGCTCTCGCCCATCCTCAGGCGCCAGGCGCCGGCGACCACGCGAAGGCGTCGTCGCCGGACGTGAGCTCCGGCCCGTCAGCGCCAGGTGCTCATCTGGAGGACGGCGCCCGAGATTGTCTGCGAAGGGCCATGGACGCTCTCATCGCCCTTCAGCATCCGCAAGGTTGGTGGAAGGGCGAGCTCGAGACGAATGTCACCATGGACGCCGAGGACCTCCTTTTGCGCGAGTTCCTGGGCATCCGCACGGCCGAGCTGACGGCGTCGTCGGCGCGCTGGATCCGGTCGTGCCAGCGCGACGACGGTACTTGGGCAACTTTCCATGGAGGTCCGCCCGACCTCTCGACCACCGTCGAGGCCTACGTCGCGCTCCGCTTGGCCGGAGACGCGGTGGACGCCGCTCACATGCAGCTGGCCGCGAGGTTCATCCAGAGCGCCGGCGGCATCGAGCGCACCCGAGTGTTCACAAGGATCTGGCTAGCTCTGTTCGGCCTGTGGCCGTGGTCGGAGCTGCCGGTGCTCCCGCCGGAGCTGATGTACCTGCCTACCTTCGTTCCGCTCAACATCTACGACTTCGGCTGTTGGGCACGCCAGACCGTTGTCGCGCTCACGGTGGTCAGCGCGCACCGGCCGACTCGCCTACTTGACTTCGACATCGACGAGCTTCGAAGTGGCCTCCCGGCGCCGGCCCCGGCGCCGCTGAGCACCTGGCCGGGCCGGTTCCAGGCACTCGACCGCGCCCTTAAGATCTACGAGCGCAGACCGTTGAGGTTCCTTCGGCAGGCCGCCTTGAGAAGGGCTGAGCGGTGGATCCTGCAACGTCAGGAGGCGGACGGCTCGTGGGGCGGCATCCAACCACCCTGGGTGTACTCGTTGATCGCTCTCAGGCTGCAAGGGTACGCGCTCGACCACCCTGCGATGCGGGCGGGGATCGAGGGCCTCGACGGCTTCACCATCGAAGACGACGCCGGCAGGCGGCTCGAAGCTTGTCAGTCCCCGGTCTGGGACACCGCCCTTGCAGTTACGGCCCTGGCCGACGGTGGGCTGCCGCCCGACCACCCGGTGCTCCGGTCGGCAGTGCGTTACCTGCTCGGCGAGGAGATCTCCGTCCCGGGCGACTGGTCGGTCCGGCGTCCGAACCTTGAGCCCGGTGGCTGGGCTTTCGAGTTCGCCAACGACAACTACCCGGACATCGACGACACTGCTGAGGTCGTGCTCGCGCTCGGTCGCAGCGACGAGCCTGCGGTCGGGGCCATCGATCGTTCCGTCGCCTGGATCGAGGGCATGCAGTGCCGGGATGGCGGCTGGGCGGCCTTTGACGTCGACAACACCCAGACGCTGTGCCGGGAGCTTCCTTTCTGTGACTTCGGGGAGCTCATCGATCCTCCGAGCGCGGACGTGACCGCACACGTCGTAGAGATGCTGGCACACCTTGGGCGCTCGTCGGAGGCCGTCAGCCGCGGTGTGGAGTGGCTCCTCGCAGCACAGGAGGAGGACGGGTCCTGGTTCGGGCGCTGGGGTGCCAATTACGTCTACGGCACCGGGGCCGTGGTCCCTGGGCTCGTCGCCGCCGGATCGGGCGTCGACCATCCTGCGGTACGCCGGGCCGTCGCCTGGCTGGAAGACCACCAGAACGCCGACGGCGGTTGGGGCGAGGACCTGCGTTCGTACAGGGACACCACACAGGCCGGCCACGGGTCCTCGACTGCCTCCCAGACGGCCTGGGCGTTGCTGGCTCTTCTGGCAGCCGGCGAGCGCTCCGCTGCGACTCGGCGCGGGGTGGAGTTCCTCGTCGCGACACAGGCCGAAGACGGTTCGTGGGAGGAGCCCTTCTTCACGGGTACCGGGTTCCCCGGCGACTTCTACATCAACTACCACCTGTACCGGCTCGTGTTCCCGGTCACTGCCCTGGGGCGCTACGTGAACGGAGCTCTCCACGGCTGATCTCAAAGTCCTGACGGCACTTCGTGTCGAAGCTTTCGCAATAGGCGGCGCCGACGTCATCATCGGCGCCGGGCCCGAGCGCGCCCGGCGTGCCGGCAGCGAGCTCGCCGCCAAGCTCGACGAGAAGACCGCGGTCGCGCTGGTCGGCGTGGCGGGCGGCCTCGCGCCGGAGCTGCACCCCGGGGATCTCGTCATCGCCAGCGAGTTGAGGAGCACCGACTCGTCGGGATCGCTCGAGCTCCCGGGCACGAGGTCTCTTGCGGCCGAGTTCCGTCGTGCCGGGCTCGGCGTTCTCACCGGACCGCTCTTGTCGTCGCCACGGTATGTCCGCGCCCGCGAGCGCGCGGCGCTCGCCGCTTCGGGTGCCGTGGCCGTCGACATGGAGTCGGCCTGGGTCATGGGTTGCCTGCCCCACAACCCGCTTGCAGTCATCCGTTCCATTTCGGACACCACAGAGCGCGGGCCGGTGCTCGGCGGCGCACGTGCGCTCGGGTCGTTGCTGGCGGTGCGCCGGCCTATAGAACGCTGGGCACGCGCCTGCGGAGAGCATGAGGTCGTCCTCGCCTCGCCCCGCTCGTTCTGTGCCGGAGTGGACCGCGCGATCGCGATCGTCGAGAGGGCACTGGCGCTGCACGGAGCGCCGGTCTACGTCCGCCGTCAGATAGTGCACAACCTGCACGTCGTTCGCGACCTCGAGTCCAAGGGCGCCGTCTTCGTCGAGGAGATCGACGACGTGCCGCAAGACGCGGTGGTCGTGCTTGCCGCGCACGGGGTCTCGCCGGTCGTTCGCAAGCAGGCCTGTGAGCGCAGCGACCTCAAGGTCATCGACGCGACCTGCCCGCTGGTTGCCAAAGTGCACTCCGAAGCGCGCCGGTACGCGAGCCAAGGCTACGACCTCATTCTCATCGGCCACCCCGATCACGAGGAGGTGATCGGGACTCTCGGTGAGGCACCGGGCCGGTTCCACGTCGTGGAATGCGCCGACGACATCGGCCGGCTCGAGCTCACCGCCCAGCCGGGACGCCCCGTCGTGTACCTCACGCAGACGACGCTTGCCACCGACGAGACGGCCGGGATAGTCACGGAACTCCGTGACCGGTACCCGCAGGTCACAGCACCACCTGCCGACGACATCTGCTACGCGACCCAGAATCGCCAGGACGCGGTCCGTCTCATCGCCCATAGGTGCGATCTCATGCTCGTGGTGGGCTCGGCGAACTCGTCCAACACCGCTCGTCTCGTGGAGGTGGCTCAGCGTGAAGGTTGTCGCGCTGAGCTGATAGAGGACGTCTCGCAACTGGAGCTGGGCTGGCTTGCAGGCGTTAGGAGCATCGGGCTCACCGCCGGCGCCTCGGCTCCGGATGCTCTCGTCCAAGAAGTGATCGACTCCCTCTCCTCGCTCGGGCCGGTGCGCCTCAGCGAGGAGACGACTGCCGAAGAAACCGTCCGTTTCACTCTCCCGACACAGGTGCGCTAATGCCAATTCCATTCCGTCAGAACGTCCGTATCGGTACCCACCTCGTGCGGCACCGCCTTAAACGGACGAAGTACTACCCCTTCATCGTGGAGATAGAGCCGCTGTTCGCCTGCAACCTGGCCTGTCCAGGGTGCGGGAAGATCCAGTACCCGACAGAGGTCCTCCGGAAACGCTTGTCCGTCGAAGACGTGCTCGGTGCCGTTGCCGAGAGCGGCACGCCCATGGTCTCGATCGCCGGCGGCGAGCCATTGCTCCATCCCGACATCGAGCGAATGGTCAAAGAGCTTGTGCGCCGCAAGATCTATGTGTACCTGTGCACCAATGCGGTGCTCTTGAGACGGCGCCTCGAGCGCTTCACCCCTTCCCACTACTTCTCCTGGGTCATCCACCTGGACGGCACGCGCGAGCGCCACGACGCCGCGGTCGACAGAGCGGGCGTCTTCGACGAGGCCGTCGCGGCGATTCGTGAGGCGAAGGCACGAGGCTTCCGCGTGACGACGAATTCGACGTTCTTCAACACCGACTCGCCGAAGACCGTGCGGGACGTGCTCGACTTTCTGAACGACGATCTCGAGGTCGACGCGATGATGATCTCGCCTGCGTACGCATACGAGAAGGCACCCGATCAGGAGCATTTCCTCGGAGTCGACCAGACGCGCAAGCTGTTCAAAGAGGCCTTCTCCGACAAGCGAAGGAGCAAGTGGCGCCTCAACCACTCCCCGCTCTTCCTCGATTTCCTCGAGGGCAAGGTGGACTTCCAGTGCACCGCCTGGGGCATCCCCAGCTATTCGGTCTTCGGCTGGCAGCGGCCCTGTTACCTGATGGCCGACGGCTACGCGAGCAGCTACCACGAGCTGGTCGAGACGACCGACTGGAGCGCGTACGGGCGCGGACGCGATCAACGCTGCGCCAACTGCATGGCTCACTGCGGCTACGAGCCGACGGCTGTCATAGCGAGCCTGGGCTCGCTTCGCCAGTCGCTACGCGCGCTCATGAAGACGCACTGATCGACATGGCCGTCATCGAGGTCTCGACCCAGCCCGCGCTTTCGATGCCGGTCTCGCCGGCACGCCTTCGCGCGATGGGCTCGGAGGAGCTGCGCTCTCTCGCGGCGGAGATCCGCCAGTTCCTCGTGACGAGCGTCTCGGTGACCGGAGGTCATCTGGGCTCGAACCTCGGCGTCGTGGAGCTCACCATCGCGCTGCACCGCGTGTTCTCGTCCCCAGACGACGCCATCGTTTGGGACACCGGTCACCAGGCCTACGTGCACAAGATCGTCACAGGCCGGCAGGACGCGTTCGGTGGCCTGCGCCAGAGCGGCGGCCTTTCCGGCTACCCGAACCGGTCCGAGTCCGAGCATGATCTCGTCGAGAACAGCCACGCCTCGACGGCGCTCTCATATGCCTACGGTCTCGCCAAGGCGCGCCAGCTGAACGGGGACCGCCATCGCGTCGTCGCGGTCGTCGGCGACGGTGCGCTGACTGGCGGAGTTGCCTACGAGGCGCTCAACAACATCGGGATCTCCGGGGCAGACGTCATCATCATCCTCAACGACAATGGGCGCTCCTACGCACCGACGGTGTCCATGATCTCCTCGGCAGGACGGTTCTCGCCGGCGGACCTGGCCGCGGTGTCGTACGACGGTTCCCCGGCGCGCGACTTCTTCGAGGCCTTGGGTCTGAGCTATCTCGGACCGGTGGACGGCCATGACCTGGACTCTTTGGAAGAGGTGTTGCATCGAGTCGCGGACCGGCCCGGGCCCGTGGTTGTGCACGTGCATACGACCAAGGGCCGCGGCTATGAGCCCGCAGAGCTCGACAAGGAGAAGTGCCTGCACGACGTCGGCCCCTTCGATCCCGAGACCGGCACCGCCCTCGTCGCGGGCTCGACCCGGCTGAGCTACACCGAGGCGTTCGGGTCGGCATTGCTGTGTGAAGCGGCGCTGCACCCCGAGCTCGTCGCCATCACCGCGGCCATGCCGGGACCGACGGGACTGATCCCGTTCCGTGACCGCTATCCGGAGCGTTTCGTCGACGTCGGCATCGCGGAGCAGCACGCGGTGAACGCCGCGGCCGGCATGGCCATGGGCGGTCTACGGCCGGTCGTGGCGATCTACTCCACGTTCCTGTCCAGAGCCTGGGACCAGATCTACTACGACGTCGGACTTCACCGCCTCCCAGTGATCTTCTGCCTGGACCGTGCCGGCATCACAGGCGACGACGGGCCCAGCCACCACGGGGTGCTCGACCTGATGCTGCTCACAAAGGTTCCCGGTATGACCGTCTTCGCCCCTTCGTCCTACGAGGAAGTGGGCAACATGTTGCACGAGGCCCTCACGATCACCTCCGGCCCGGTGGCGATCCGCTGGCCGAAGAGCGCTGCTGGCTCAGCCGCTGAGGTGGGCAACGGCATGCAGGCACGTAGGGTCCGCACCGGATCGAAGGTCTGCCTGATCGGAGTCGGCAAGCTCGTCGCAGCCTGCGAGCAAGCCGCTCGGCTTCTCCTCTCGAAGGGAGTCGACGCCACGGTATGGGACGCGCGCGTGGCCTCGCCTCTGGACCCGGCCATGATCGAAGACGCGATGGCCCATGAGCTCGTGGTGTCGGTCGAGGATGGGATCGTCGACGGGGGCGTGGGGACACGCGTCGACGCGTCGCTTTGCCGTGCGGCTCCGACAGGCTGGGGACCGAGGGTCGTCAACTGCGGTGTCCCGACCGCCTATCTCTCCGCCGGCGAGGCATCGGGCATCCTCGCCCGCCTCGGTCTCGACGGTCCCGGGATCAGCCGGGTCGTACTCGAGAACATCTGAGCCGGGCGCCCCCCGGCCGGGCGGGGCTGCGACGCGTCCGGGAGCGCTGACCTAATCTGTCACTGTTCGGCAGGCTGTTGCCTTGCCTTCGGAACCCTTTCAGAGAAACGAGGAACACCATGACCCAGACCATCGCCCCCGAGCAAGCCGTTCCCCTCTCGGGAGCGGAGCGTGGTCACGTGTTCTACTCGTGGTCGGCGCAGGCGCTCATCAGGCCCATGGTCATCGCGGGCGCGAAGGGGTCCTACGTGTGGGACGACGCCGGCAAGCGCTATCTCGACTTCTCGTGCCAGCTCGTGAACACCAACATCGGGCACCAGCACCCGAAGGTGATCGCAGGCATCAAGGCACAGGCGGACCTGCTCTGCACGGTGAGCCCTTTGCACGCCAACGCGGCACGCGACGAAGCCGCTCGCCTGATCTGCGAGCTCGCCCCAGAGGGCATGAACAAGGTCCTGTTCACCTGCGACGGCTCCGAGTCCGTCGAGCACGCGGCCCGCATGGCCAGGCTCTACACCGGCCGGATCAAGCTGCTCGCCATCTACCGCTCGTACCACGGGAGCACGACGACGGCCACCAACTTGACTGGCGAGCCGAGACGCTGGCCCAACGACCACGGGAGCGCGGGCGTCGTGCACTTCTTCGGCCCGTTTCTCTACCGCTCGGTGTTCCACTCCTCGAGCGAGGAGGAGGAGTCGCGACGAGCTCTCGAGCACCTCGAGCAAGTCGTGCAGTTCGAGGGGCCCTCGACGATCGCGGGCATCATGCTCGAGACCGTCCCCGGTACCGCCGGAATCATGCCCCCACCTCCCGGCTATCTCGCCGGAGTGCGTGAGATCTGCGACCGCTACGGGATCGTCTTCATCGCCGACGAGGTCATGGCCGGGTTCGGCCGGACGGGAAAGTGGTTCGCGTTCGAGAACTACGGCGTCGTTCCCGACCTCATCACATTTGCCAAGGGCGTCAACTCGGGCTATGTGCCCCTTGGTGGCGTGATCATCTCCGATCCGATCGCCGCGAGCTTCGCCGAGCGCGTCTACGCAGGTGGCCATACCTACTCCGGGCATCCGCTCGCGTGCGCAGCCGCCGTCGCGACGATCAACGCCATGAAGGAGGAGGGGATGGTCGAGAACGCCGCCTGGATAGGCGAGAACGTGCTCGGCCCGGGGCTGCGTGAGCTCGTGGGCAAGCACCCGTGTGTCGGCGAGGTACGCGGCCTCGGCGTGTTCTGGGCGCTCGACCTGGTCAAGGACAAAGCGACCCGCGAACCCATCGCCCCCTACGGGGGTACGAGCCCGGCTATGACGGATCTCATGAACGCCTGCAAACAGCGTGGTCTGCTGCCGTTCAGCCAGTTCAACCGGGTACATGCGGTGCCGCCCTGCAACGTGAGCGAAGCCGAGGCCCGCGAGGGGATCGCGATCTTGGACGAGGCGCTCTCGGTCGCGGACGCCTACTGCGACAGCTAGAAATTGCACGGCCGATACTATTGATCAGTCGGCCTGACGCGTGGGGGGACAGGGGATCAACGAGGTGGCGTCGTGAGGCGACTTCGCTATTACGCCCTGAGCCTTGCAACGACTGGCTCGTTGTGCCTCTCGCTTGCCGCTTGCGGGGCCACATCGGCGAGTGCCGGCCAGGCGACGATCACGCTCTACAACGGCCAGCATGAGCAGACGACCGACGCGCTCGTCGCCGGTTTCGAGAAGGCCACCGGGATCAACGTCGCGGTCCGCAACAACGACGAAGACATCTTCGACGCCGAGATCGTCGCCGAGGGGCCACGGTCTCCCGCTGACGTGGTCTTCACGGAGAACTCCCCGGCGCTCGAGTACCTTCAAGAAAAGCGCCTTCTCGCGCCTGTCGATCCTTCGACGCTCACGCACACCCCGAGCCGGTACAACTCGCCGCAGGGCGACTGGGTCGGGGTGTCGGCACGGGTGAGCGTCCTCATCTACAACCCGAGCCTGATCACCAAGAAGGCTCTCCCTGCTCACGTCCTGGAGCTCGCCGATCCGCGTTACAAGGGAAAGCTCGCCTTCGCGGCCGGAGAGACCGATTTCCAGCCGATCGTCACCTCTGTGCTGCGCACCTATGGCAAGGCGAAGGCGCTCGAATGGCTGGACGGGATCAAGGCGAACGCGGGCAGTCACATATACCCCGACAACGAGACGATCGCCGACGAGGTGAACCGGGGAATCGTCGCGTTCGGTGTCGTCAACCAGTACTACTGGTACCGGATGCGCGCGGAGATCGGCGCGTCGAACATGCACTCGGAGATCGCCTACTTCGCGCCGCGGGACCCCGGCTATGTCCTCGACGTCTCGGGCGCAGGGATCTTGAAGTCGTCCAAGCACCAGGCGGCCGCGCAGAAGTTCCTGGCCTTCCTAGTCTCCAAGCAGGGCCAGGAGATCATCGCCCAATCGATCGGATTCGAGTACCCGATCGCGTCGGGAGTGAGGACCGCTCAACCGGAGAAGCCGTTCGCCGAGCTCGAGCCGAACCCGGTCAACGTCGCAGAGCTCGGGACCGGGGCCCAGGCGATCGCGCTCTTGAGCGAAGTTCAGCTCCTGTGACAAGGGCCGGATCTCTCGACATCCGCCCGCCCACGGCCGTGCAGCCATGACCGTCTCGCCGCCGCGGCCGGCTCCGGTGGCGCTCCGGCCGCTGAGCGCCGGTGACAAGACCTTCGTCACCGCCCCACGGGCGAGGCGCTCGACGGCCCTGCTCGGCGCGAGTCTCTTCGTCGTCGCCGTGCTCGCGCTGCCCCTTGCATTTCTCCTCACCGAAGCCGGCGGTGCGGGTGTCGCCAATGTCTGGCACCTGATCTGGCGCTCGCTCACCGCGAGCCTGCTCTGGAACACGGTCCGTCTCACCGTCGTCGTCACTTTCCTCTGTGCGGTGATCGGGACCCTTGCCGCGTACGGCGTCGAGCGGACTGACTTGCCCGCCCGACGCGTCTGGGCGGTGCTCGTCGTCGTCCCCTTCGCCATCCCTGACTTCGTCGTGAGCTTCGGCTGGTCGTCGCTGTCGACCTGGGTGCAGGGCTTCCGGGGAGCGGTGCTCGTCATGACCCTCGCCGTCTACCCCCTTGTCTATCTGCCCGTCTCGGCGAGCCTGCGAGGTGCCGACCCGGGTCAGGAGGAGATCGCCCGTAGCCTCGGCGCGAGCCTGCTCTCGACCTTCTTTCGCATCACGCTCGGTCAGGCCCGCCGGGCAATCCTCGGTGGGTGCCTCCTCGTTGCCCTCGTGATCCTCGCCGAGTACGGTGCCTTCGAGATCCTCGGTTACCAGACGTTCACGACTGAGATCTTCACCGAGTTCACGATCGGTTTCGACACGTCGGCAGCCTGTGCGCTGTCGCTCGTGCTCGTCGCGCTGAGCCTCGTAGTCCTCGTCGGTGAGACAGCGGCACGCGGTGGTGGCCGGGTGAGCCGCAACGGCGCTGGAGCCCAGCGGATATTGGCTCGCAGACGCCTCGGGCGAGCGCGCCTGCCGGTGTTGATAGGGTACGCGCTGCTCGTTCTCGCTGCGCTCGGCGTGCCGATCGGATCGTCGGTCTATTGGATCTTCGAGGGCGGGGCACACGCGCTCGTGGGCGTGTCTCTCGGCTCAGCCGCGCTGCACACCGCTGGTTACAGTGCGGCGGCTGGGTTGGTGGCAACACTGATGGCGCTCCCGGTGGCGCTCCTCGTAGTTCGCCATCCCAGCCGATGGCATCTGCTGCTCGAGCGGACGACGTTCCTCGTCCTCGCATTGCCGGGGCTCGTCGTCGCCCTCGCGATCTCGTACTTCTCCGAGCGCTACGCGAACGACTTCGGTTACCAGACCGCACCGCTCCTCGTCCTCGCGTATTCACTCATGTTCTTCCCGCTCGCTCTCGTGTGCGTACGTGCGTCAGTCGCACAGACCCCAGTTTCCCTGGAGGAGGTGGCAGGCTCACTCGGGGTGCGCCGTCTTCGTGCGCTTGTCAGGGTGACCTTTCCTCTTGTCGCGCCGGGCCTCGGTGCGGCGTTCTGCCTCGTCTTCCTGTCCGCGGTGACCGAGCTCACCGCGACGCTGATCCTGATCCCGACCGGAGCTGAGACGCTGGCGACACAGTTCTGGGCCTATCAGCAGAACCTCTCCTACGGCCAGGCAGCCCCGTTCGCGCTCGCCATCATCGCCATCGCGGCAGTCCCGAGCTACGTGCTCGGCCGTTTCTTCGAACGGCTTCCTCGTCGGGCGAGAGCTCAGGCGCCAGGGGCCTTGAGGTGACCGATCTTTCTGTCAACGACGTCCACAAGTCCTTCGGTGACCAGTCGGTGCTACGCGGTCTCGACCTTTCGGTGGTTGCTGGGTCGTTCACCTCTATCCTCGGGCCGTCGGGGAGCGGGAAGACGACGTTGCTCCGGGTGATCGCAGGCTTCGAACGGCCCGACCGCGGCGTGGTCCGCCTCGGCACCGAGGTCGTCGACGACACCGATCGCTACGTGGCGCCCGACAAGCGGCGGGTTGGCTTCGTGCCCCAGGAAGGGAGCCTGTTCCCGCACCTGTCGGTGGAACAGAACATCGGCTTCGGTCTGCCCCGGCGCGAGCGGCACGGGAAACGTGTCGCAGAGCTCGTGGACATAGTCGGGCTGGGTGGGCTCGAACGGCGCTATCCCCACCAGCTTTCTGGCGGCCAGCAGCAGCGGGTCGCCCTCGCCCGGGCGCTCGCCGTCGAGCCGTCGCTCGTCTTGCTGGACGAGCCGTTCGCTTCCCTCGACGCTAACCTTCGAGCAGCTCTGCGCCAGGATGTCCGGCGCGTGCTGAAACGGGCCGGTACGACGGCGCTGCTCGTCACCCACGACCAGGACGAGGCGCTCTCCCTCGCCGACCGCGTAGCGATAATCCACGACGGCCAGATCGGCCAGTACGACACGCCGCAGGCCCTCTACGCCCGCCCTTCGAGCCCCGAGCTGGCTGCAGGTCTTGGCGAGACGAATTTCCTTCGCGGAAGAGCGCGCGGTGCCGTCGTCGAGACGCCCCTAGGGCACCTCACGCTCGAGAACGAGCCTGTACCGGGTGGTAGGGCGACCGAGGGAGCGTGGATGCTCGTCCTCGTCCGTCCCGAGCAGATCGTGCTCTCGAGCGAACCAGGCGATGATCGCGCGACTGCTCGTGTCCTGAACGCCGAGTTCTACGGCCACGACGCAGTGGTGAGGCTGCGCGCGGAGTGGGACGGCTCAGAGGTCATCACTGCCCGCACTTCCGACGCCGGGACTCTGCCGGCGGAGGGCGCCCGGGTCGCTCTGTCGGTGCGTGGGCGCGTTGTCGCTTGGACTGACGGCACCTTGCCGAACGGCGCTGCCGCCGAAAAAACCGCCCGGAGCGACCCTGACGTATAGAGCCCATTCGCTCCAGGTTCCGCGAGAGGATGGACTCGTGGAGTATCGCGCTCGGACTCTCAGGTCATGGTCGACGTATAGAGGAAATCCCAGCCGTTTCGCCGGCGCGGGAGCCGCGCTCGCGTTAGCGCTGTGTGTGTCGCTCCTGTCCGGATGCGGGGGACGGGCCGCCATCTCGACCACGGCGACCACGAGCCCACCGAATGCGACCACTACGACGAGCGCTCGTACGTCGCCGCCGACCACCGCCACGACCACCGCCTGCCCGGGTGTCGACGATCCCGCCACTTGGAGCCTGACGCGCCTCGCCGAGCAGACCGTTGTCGTTCCGGTCGACGAGACCGACGTCGCTTCGGTCACTTCGGAAGTCTCCGCAGGAGCAGGCGGGGTGATCCTGTTCGGGGCGTCGGCTCCCTCGGACCTCGGCGTCGCCTTGCGGAAACTTGTTGCTTTCGCCCCGGACAACACGGCGCCATTCGTGATGACCGACGAGGAGGGAGGTGTCATCCAGCGAATGGCGAACCTGGTCGGCTGGATCCCCTCGGCGAGGCAGATGGGTGTCACCATGACGCCGGCTCAGATCCGCGGGTTGGCGACGGGCCTCGCTGAGCGCATGCGAGCCGCGGGCGTGACAATGGACCTTGCTCCGGTGCTCGACGTGGACGGGGGGCAGGGACCCGACAACCGGGACCCGGACGGCACGAGATCCTTCAGCGCGGACGAGAAGATCGCGGCTGCAGACGGCCTTGCCTTCGCGGCCGGCCTTCAGGCCGGCGGGGTCGTACCGGTGGTCAAACACTTCCCCGGGCTGGGCGGTGCCACAGGCAACACCGACGTCATGCGGGCGTCCACGCCACCTTGGAGCACACTTCGAAAGGTCGGGCTCGCGCCCTTCGAGGACGCGGTAGGAGCGCACGCTCCTGCGGTGATGATCGCGAATGCCAGCGTTCCCGGGCTGAGCGATCTTCCTGCGAGCATCTCTCCCACCGTCATCACGGGACTGCTCCGCGACAGTCTCGGTTACCAAGGCCTGGTGATCACCGACTCGTTGTCAGCGGTCGCCCTGAGCGTGATTGGCTACTCCGTCCCAGAAGCCACCGTGGCGGCCTTGAAGGCGGGCGCGGACATGGTGCTCTTCAATGCCGATCCGGCTGCCGTGGCCTCGCTCACCGGCGAGATCGTCTCTGAGGTGGTCTCAGCCGTGAGCTCGGGAAGTCTCGATCGAGCACGGCTCGTGAGCGCCGTCACTCATGTCCTGACGGCTAAGCACATAGCGATGTGTTCTCATATGAGTGCCTGAGGAGACGGCAAGAAAATGGAGGTACCCGTCGTGGAGACGTCAGCATTGCTCGCTAACGCGGAGGACCGGGTGGTGGACGAAGCCGTTGCCGAGCTCGACCAGCGCCATTCGCGCGACCAGGCGACCAGCTCTGAGACGCGTCGTCACCACCTGCGGGACCTGTTCGAGCTCGTCGTGCGATGCGTGCAAGAAGGCGACGTCGAGCCGATCGTCACGTCGTCGCACCAGGTCGCGGCGGACCGCTTCGTGGCCGGCTTCGACATCGGCGAGGTGCAGGGAGAGTTCAACGTCTTGGAGGAGGTGCTCTGGCGCCACGTGACGGCGACGCTCGCCGGCGACCAGCAGTTAGAGGTGCTGGAGCTCCTGAACGCCATCTTGGGGGCGGGCAGGGACGCGCTCGCCCGAAGCTATGTGGCCCTTGCCGGAGGGCACAGCGCGCGCGACGAGCAGGCCACAGCCAAAAGGGAAGGCGGCGAGGCGGCCAAGGGGAGCGACTCCACCGCTGCCGAGACTGCCCACTTCGCCGGTGCCGCCCTTCGGACAGAGATCGTCGGAAGAGTTGGCATCGTCACTCTCGAGGACCAGCGCCGGCGTAACGCCCTCAGCAACCAGATGGCGAAGGGAATCGTCGCCGCTCTCGAGAGCATGCAGGAACAGGACGTGCGTGCGGTCATCCTTCGTGCCGCGACTGGGATGCGGGTGTGGTCCTCCGGTCGCGACATAACCGAGCTCCCTCGGGGAAGACGCGACCCGCTCGCCTATAACGACCCACTCGAAGAGCTGATCCGCGCCGTTCGTACCTTTCCCGCCCCGGTCATCGCGATGGTGCACGGGTCGGTCTGGGGCGGAGCCTTCGACCTGGTGCTCAGCTGTGACGTGATCATCGCCGACGAGACAGCGATGTTCGCCATCACCCCCGCGAACTTGGGACTTCCCTACAACACCACCGGCTTGCTCCACTTCCTCGGACGGCTGCCCATCAATCTCATAAAGGAGATGTTCTTCACCGCCGAGCCCGTCGACGCCCACAAGGCCAAGGAATGGCTCGTGGTCAACCACTTGGTGGAGGAGTCGGAGCTCGAGAGGTTCACCCTGGAGCTGGCAACGACCATGGCGTCGAAGTCGCCACTGGCGATCACGGTGATCAAAGAGCAGCTGCGCGTGCTCAACGACTACCAACCCATAGCGGCCCAGGTCTACGAACGCATCCAGGGGCTGCGTCGCGAGGCTTACGACAGCAGGGACTATCTTGAAGGTCTCAACGCCTTCGCCGAGAAACGCCAGCCGGTCTTCCGGGGCACCTGAGGCCATATGGGCCGGTGGTCGAGATCGAGCGTCGAGGGAGGGAGATGTACGTCGCAAAGGTTGACAGCTGCTTGGGCGAAGACGAGTGGCGCGAGTTCGTCACGAGTCAGGGCTTCGGCCATCTTGTCGCCGCCGGAAGAGGGCGGGAGGTTCCTGTCGTCGTCCCCACGCAGTTCGTGCTCGAGCACGACGAGATGATCCTGCATCTCGTGGGCAAGAACCCGATTCTCGAGGCGATCGCGGAACAGCCCCGGGTCCTGATGAGCGTCGTCGGGGACTGGGCCTTCATACCGTCGGCGTGGAAGGCCATCGGCGACGAGGATCCCCTTCTCGGCATCCCGACGACCTACTACGCAGCCGTCCAGCTGGAAGGCCGGGCGACGATCGTGTCCGATCCCGCCGACGTCGCCGCCGTCCTACGTCGCCAGCTGGCAGTGATCCAGCCGGAGTTCGCGATCGCCGACCCGCTCATTGCTCACGAGGCCCAGTTGCGCACGATACGTGCCATCACCATCGCCATCGAGCAGGTACGGGCGAAGTTCAAGTACGGCGGGAACGTCGACGTGAGCCATCGCGAGGCGGTAATCGCCGAGCTCGAGCGACGTGGCAGGCCGGGCGACTTGGCCGCAGCTCGCCAGACCAGGCGGCGCATGGGACCGTCCGGTTAGAGACGAGGCGACTCGTCTCGTTCACACGGCGTGCCGGGCGAACAGCCCGAGGACGAGAAGCCACGCATGAAGCACGGCCGTGCCCTGGTGCATCACCGTCGAGCGGACAAGGGCCGGTCGGTAAGGCCCCAGGTAGACGAGAGCCTCTTCGAATCCCGCACCCGTGGTGCTGAGAAGAAGAAGCTCAGCCGGACGCCGCCGCGCGAGCTTGGCCGCGTCCGCGAAACTGAGAACCGGAAAGCCGTTCGGGAGCAGGTTGAAGCCGGCGTGGAACATGCCGATCGGCTCCATGAGAGCCGCGACCTGGCTGCTGGGCACCCACATCAGCAGCTGCTCGCCCCGGTAGGTCGGGTTGCCAACGAACGACGGCAGATCGGCGCTGATCTGGTACCAGTCGATCAGGCCGGTGGCACTGCCCCCGAGGGCGCCGCTGTATCCCGAAGGCGGGTCTATCACGGGTCCCCAGCTCCTTGGCGCGACGGTGAGGACGAGAAGCGAACCCGTCATTGCGACGACCGTCGCTGCCACGGCGAGGACGAGTGCGACCTTCCGAGGCGAGCGGAAGGCAGGCACATGGATCCAGACACGGACGATTCCGGCCAGGACGACCGGGACGGCCGCCAGGGCCGCCCCGGTCGTCCACCACTCGAAGCTCGGCACGTGCGGGTCCGCCTCGTACGCGAGCGGAACGGCAACAAGGACAAGGACCGGGAGCCAGCGCAGGAGCGGTCGAGCCCACAGCGGCCGAGCGATCTCGGCGAGGGTGACGACCAGGGCCAAACAGACCACGCCCCAGATCGTGGAGGAGAAGTAGTGCATCTCGAGTGTCTGGACGTGGTTGTAGAACTGCAGGTAGGCGAAGACGGCGAACTGAGCGGTGCACACGAGACCGACGAAGGCCTGAGGCGTCGCCATCGCACGCGGTCTTCGCACGAAGCTCACCCAGAAGGCTGCGATGACCGAAGGCGGGACCAGCAGGTACGGCAGGTATTTCGCCCAGCGCCAGTTGGGGGTGTGCCAGAGTCGCATCTGGCCCGGCTGGCTGAGGAAGGCGGCGGCCCTGAGCATCGGTCGGACGAAGTCGAACTGACCGAGCACGAGGCCCGAGGCGACCGTCAAGAGCGCGGTGACGCACAGAGCGGTTCCCGCCAGGACGACGCCGTGGCGAACCAGATCTTTGCGATCGTGCAGGAGCCGCACGGCGGCATAGACGGCAATCGTGGTGGCGGCCAGTACAAAGCCCATGCCGTGGGACCAGACCGCCAACGTCAACAGGCCGCTCGCGACCACGAGGCAGACCGGGCGCCATCTGTCCCGGCACGGCATCGCGAGGCAGGCAACGGCTCCGACGACATAGGACACGACGGCCGAGTCCGGGTAGTCGGTCCCCCAGGCGGTGATGATCACAGGCGAGCTGAGGAGAGCGACGATCGCCAGCGCTCCGGCGGGGATTCCGTACAGCTTCCGCACCAGCAGGTATGCGGGCACGATGGTTATGAGCGCGAAGAGATAACGCGTCGCGAAGAAGCCGGGCAGAACGCCGAAGGCAAGATAGGCGAGCCGGGCGAGAACGAGGAACCCTGCCTGGGCGCCCTCGCGCATCCTGGCCGTCGCGGCGAAGGCAGCCGCATAGCGAGTGAACATCTGGCTCGGGTCCACGATGTAGATCGTGTGCATGCTGGGGT
>Ga0326728_10001998_pt1 | contig 69553 bp, 47 predicted proteins | sample MB3enrmetagenome_FD_207602 | JGI IMG/M metagenome (GOLD analysis project Ga0326728, IMG submission 207602) | Lab enriched peat soil microbial communities from McLean, Ithaca, NY, United States - MB31MN | ecosystem: Environmental > Terrestrial > Soil > Wetlands > Peat | place: USA: New York... | reverse complement strand
GTGCTGCCCACGCCCACATTCTCGCTCGCGCCTGGAACTTACACCACCTCGCAGTCTGTAACCATCAGTGATGCGACGGCCGGCACAACCATCTACTACACCACCAACGGGAGCACGCCCACGACCTCATCTGCCGTGTATAGCGGCCCAATCACTGTCAGCGCGACGGAGACGCTGGAGGCCATCGCGATTGAAACGGGCTACACCAACAGCGCAGTTGCTTCGGCGGCATATACCATCGCTCCGGTGCTGCCCACGCCCACATTCTCGCTCGCGCCTGGAACTTACACCACCTCGCAGTCTGTAACCATCAGTGATGCGACGGCCGGCACAACCATCTACTACGCCACCAACGGGAGCACGCCGACGACCTCATCCAGCGTGTACAGCGGCGCGATCACTGTGAGCGCGACGGAGACGCTCGAAGCTATCGCCGTCGAGACGGGCTACACCAGCAGCCCGGTGGCCACGGCGGCTTACACCATCAGCACTCCGGGCTTTACCTATATCAACTATCCCAGCGGCGGGTTTTCAGCCGTCAACTTGTCTCTCAACTACGGCGCATCCGTGACCGGGGGATTGCTGCAACTGACCGACGGAGGAGCCAACGAAGAGCGGTCCGCATGGTTCGCAACCGAGGTTCCGGTGCAGAGCTTCATAACCAACTTCACCTTCCAGCTGTTGAATCCCTCGGCGGACGGCATGACGTTTGCGATCCAGGGCGACAACATCTGGGCGCTGGGCGACCCTGGCGGCGGGCTGGCCTATCAGGGAATCGCCAACAGCGTGGCGGTGAAGTTCGACCTTTACAACAATGCCGGCGAGGGCAGCGACTCCACCGGCCTCTATACCGATGGCGCGGCGCCGACAGTGCCCTCCGTGGACCTGAGTTCGACGGGAATCAATTTGCACAGCGGGGATATCATGGACGCGCAGATGGTCTATGACGGGACCAATCTGACCATGACGCTGACCGACACGGTGACCAATGCAACCGTGACGGAAGTGTTCCCGGTGAATATCCCCAGCGCGGTGGGAGGCAGCACGGCTTACGTCGGATTCACCGGCTCTACGGGGAGTTCGGCCGCGACGCAGAATGTGCTGTCGTGGACATATGTTAGTCCAGCAGGAAGTGCCGCCGCCGCACCCGCCTTCTCGCCGGCGGCCGGGACCTATGCTACGCCGCAGTCTGTAACGATCAGCGACGCGACGCCTGGAACCACCATCTACTACACCACCAACGGGACCACGCCTACCACTTCGTCCAGCGTGTACAGCGGCCCAATCACAGTGAGCGCGACGGAGACGCTGGAAGCACTAGCGGTGGAAGCGGGTTACACCAACAGCGCGGTGGCGACGGCGGCTTACAGCATAGCTCCGGCGATCAGCGCGCAGCCAACCTGCCAGACCGTGCTCGTGGGCAATACCGCAACCTTCACTGTTACCGCGGCTGGTGTGCCCACCCTCACCTACGTATGGCAGTACCTTTCCGGCTCGACCTGGAAGCCGTTCGGAGCGGGCACGGGTTATAACACGGCCACCCTGACCACCTTCGCCACGACCGCGGCTTACAACGGGCTTCAGTTGAGGGTGGTGGTCACCGACGGGAACGGCGTCACGGCGACCAGTAACACAGCGACGCTAACGGTGGCTCCGGCCATTACCGCTCAGCCAGCCAGTCAAACCGTAACCGTCGGCAGTACCGCAACCTTCACTGTTACGGCCGCCGGTGTGCCGACCCTCACTTATGTCTGGCAGTATCTTTCCGGTTCGACCTGGAAACCCTTCGGAGCGGGAACAGGCTATAACACGGCCACGCTGACCACCTTCGCAACCACCGCGGCTTACAACGGGCTTCAGTTAAGGGTGGTCGTCACCGACGGCGACGGCCTAACCGCCACCAGCAACGCGGCGACGCTGACGGTGGCTCCGGCTATAACTGCCCAGCCGGCCAGTCAGACCGTGTCCGTGGGTAGTACCGCAACCTTCAGCGTTACGGCGGCCGGCGTACCCACTCTCACCTACGTTTGGCAATATCTTTCCGGCTCGACCTGGAAGCCCTTCGGAGCGGGGACGGGCTATAACACGCCCACCCTGACCACCTTCGCCACCACCGCGGCTTACAACGCGCTTCAGTTGAGGGTGGTGGTCACAGACGGCGACGGCCTCACGGCTACCAGCAACACGGCGACGCTGACGGTTCAGTAGAGCCGCTCGGGATCTGTATCTGGGGAGTTGCTCTTGGTGCCTGGCCCGCCCAGGTTGCCGCGAGCGAGCCGGACTAAAATATCGCTTCTGGATTCTGCCGGGAGCCGAGACTGCGGGTTATCTGCATTCGCCGCCCAGGCGCACCTGGAAGCCTGCGCGCGCCACGCGGGGCATGGCCAGGGTGGTTGTGGGAGTCTTGGCAACCTCGATCTGGCGGTCGAGCAGGTTTTCGCCGGCCGCGAACATCTCGATGCGCCTGCCGAAGTCGCGCGAGGCGTAGGCGTCCATGCGGAAGAACCCGTGCAGCAGGGCAGTATTCGCCGCATCGTCAAACTGCCGGCCGCTCAAGCGGCTTTGCAGGTTGAGGGTTCCAATCCGCCCCCGGTAGGCGCGCAGATTCAGCGTGGCCATATTGCGGGCAACCTCAGGAATCCAGTTATTCAGGTACTCGTTGCCCTGGGTAACGGCCGCATGCGCATGCTGGTAGCCGCCGTCGACGGCCAGCCAGCGACGAGGCGCAAGCGTAAAGTCCACGGAGACGCCCCGGCTCTCGATCTGGCCAAGATTCTCGCGCTTTAGCAGGATGGGAGAAGACTCCGCGTCGATGGTCACTGCGGTGATGGGGCGATTGACCTGGGTGAGGAAGTAGCTGGAGCGGACAGTGCCCCAGCGCCAGTCGGTCGCTAGGCCGCTCTCCCAGCCGGTGGCGCGTTCGCTGAGCAATGCGCCGTTGGGGTTGGTGAGCTGGTTGCCGACCTGCGTGGAGCGGTAAAGCTCGTTGGGCGTGGGCGCGCGAAAGGCGCGGAAGCCGGAGCCGGAGACCGCCCAGTGATTCCCGAGCTTGCGCGCCAGGCCCAGGCGGGGATCGAAGACCCGCTGGCCGGTCTGCGCGGGCTGGGTTTGCTCCGGCGTCCAGCTCAATCCGTTCCAGATCAGCAGTTGGCCGTCGTAGTTCTGGAACCAATCCATGCGGCCAGAAGCAACCACCGTCCACGCGCGCCGGACCCACATCAGCTCGGCATAGGCCGCGGAGTCGCGCTGATGGTCGTGCAGATTGGTCAGAGCGGCGGAGCTTCCGAAGGTCTGCTCGCGGTCCCACACACGCACGTCGTGAGCGTCGGCTCCGGCTACCGCGAGCAACCCCGCGCCGAACGGCTGATTCCAGTGGAGTGCGGCACCCAGTTCGTTGTCCGGAGTGAGCGAGAACCGCGTGGGAATCTCCCCGCAGCGATAGGAGCAGGTGGAGTCGCCGAAGATGCCCAGATTGGAGATGCTCGAAAAGGTCTGGTGGTAATGCTCCGACGAGCCGTAGAGCCGCATGGCCAGGGAGCTGCTGTGCGAGCTGCGCCAGTCGCCGCCGGTCGCGTAGCGCCAGAGGTGGGTTCCGTTGGTCTGGAAGGGCGTTCCGTTGGCGCGCGCCTCGTTGAAGCCGCTGCCCCGCGCGAAGAGGCGCAACGGCCCGAGGTCACGCTCGGCCAGGAACAGGCCGTTTTGGCTATGCGCGTTGGAGGCGATGTCCACCGGCCCGCGCTGCCACGGAGCCTCCTGGATATAGCCATCGGTGCCGAGGACGCCGCCGCTCGCCAGCAAGCCCCAGGGGCCGTGTTTGGCCTGGAAACTCAGGCCATCGTCGTAGGTGCCTTCCGCGCCGTAGCTGGACCTCAGCTCGGCCAGATCGGATGCGGGCCGCGCGGCCGTGAGAGCGATCACGCCGCCGATGGCGCTCGATCCATAGAGGTCGCTGGCGCCGCCGCGCACCACCTCAATGCTCTGGATCGACAGCTCCGGCTGCTCCTCCCAATGAATCCATCCGCCGAAGGCGTCGTTGAGGGGAACGTCGTCCTCGGTGACCAGCGTGCGGCTGGCCGAAGTGGAACCCAGGCCGCGCAGGCTGACCCCCTGCGAAGTGGGATTCCCCACCAGCGAACTGGAGCGGCGGAACATTTCGACGCCGGGCAGTTGGCGGATCCGGCCATCCAGGGTTACCGCCGGCGTGGTGTCGAGGGCAGTCTGCGAAAGCAGCCGGGAATCCGCCGGGCTTTCCAGCGCCCCCAGCGGAGCGCGATAAGCGGTAACCGTCACCTGTTCGCTGGTCGAGGCGGGTTCCAGGCGAACAGTTGCATCGGCGCTGAGCTGCAAACGCGCCTCACGAAACCCCGCGGCGGCCACGCGCAAACCGCACGGAATGGCACACTCGACGGCCAGCCGCCCCTCGGCGTTGGTGCGACCCAGTTGGCGCCCGGCGCCATCCTCGACCGTCGCACCCGCCAGGGCTGCGCCGCGGCTATCCTCGACGGTCAGCGTCAAAGCCGGCTGGGCGCCAATGTGCATTGCCGCTGCGGCCAGCGTCAGTGCGCCACACAAGAGTCTTTGCAAGTGCCATCGCATAGCCGCCGCTTTCCGTGAGAGCAGGTCTTCCACCGCGTTGTGTCTTGAAACTTTATCGGAGATTTCCCGGCCAGGCTGCCGGTTCTGGAAGTTGGGCAGGTCTGCAATGCGACGCCTCCGGACCTGGTTCAGCCGGCGTGCCGCTCCTTGTATTCGATCAGCCTTTGCGCCCGCTTCCGCCTCTTGCCCAGCTCGTATTGCAGTTGCCCCACGAAGATCGGCAGCTGTTGCAGGTGAGAATGAAGTCCATAAAGCAGCAAGACTCCCGGTGTGGCCCGTTTCCAACGAGCCTTCCACGCCGATCTCGCCGACAACAGCAACAGCAAGGCAAGCCAGAGAGCCAGGGGAAGAACACCAAAGAACACGCCGGCAGCAATGGCCGCGGCTAGCGAAACGACCCAGAAGCTTCCGCGTATCAGGTTCCGTCTGCGGTCGGAGCTCCAGAAGGGATCGTCGCTCGACCGGAAGCGCTCGGCTACTTCGGCATAGGCATGGCCTGCCCGCGTGGCGCGTTTCCAGTATTGGCGCCAGCGCATGATCTGCAAGTCGTGTCCGGTCATGGGGCAGTCGATGTGCAGTATCCCGTATCCACGCGCCCTGATGCGCCGGCAAAGCTCGGGCTCTTCTCCGGCGATCAAACTCTCATCGAAGCCTCCCGTTTCAACCAGAACCTTGCGGCGCATCAGCACATCGCCGCCGCAGAACTCCGCCAGCCCTGGCGGATAGACCCAGTCGAGGTCGAGAACGCGGTTATAGATCGATGCTTCGGGATGTATCTCGCGGCGATGCCCCCATACGGCCGCAAGCGAAGGCTCCCGCGCCAACGCATCGCAGGCCGCCCGGGCAAAGTCCGGATGCAGCACGGTGTCTCCGTCGAGAAAGAGGATCAGATCGGAGGCCGCGCGCCGCCAACCGGAGTTGCGCCCGATCGCCGCGGTGGGCCGCTCGGGGCGAACTACGATCACGGTTGCGGCATAGCTGGCCGCCAGCTCAGGGCTGCCATCGGTGGAGTCGGAATCGACGTAGATCACCTCGCCCAAGGCAACGCCCCGCACTTGCCGGATGGACTCCAGGCACAGGGCCAGCCGCTGCCCCTCGTTGCGCCCGACCACGACGATCGACAGGCCCGGGAGAGCTGCGTCCGCGCCAGGGTCCGAGATGCTTTCAGATTCGTCCGGCACGTGCCCCCCGCTCCGGCGCCGCTCCGGCATACACCAGTTCCTCGCTCGCGACCGGCATCGCGTCCTTTCGCGGAAGTACCCGCGCCGGAATCCCGACAGCAATGCAGTTGGATGGCACATCGGAGAGCACCACGGCATTGGCTCCGATGAGCACATCGTCCCCGATTCGAATCGCTCCCAGAATCTTGGCTCCGGCGCCTATGTCCACGCGGCAGCCCAGGACCGGCGCTCCGCGCTGGCCGGTGTGCTTCAGTCCCACGGTGACTCCGTTGCGAATTACGCAGTCATCTCCAAAAACGGCGTCGCCGCTGATCACAATCCCCCCGAAATGGTCGATCCGGAATCGCCGCCCCAGCGTTGTCTCGCAGGGAAGCTCGATGCCTGTCAGCACCTCGGAAACAGGCTTGAGCACCTTATAAACAAAGGAGAAAGGCATGCGCAGCCAGCGCCAGCGGATGGTGTAGCGCCAGCGTCCGAAGCGGTACACAGTCATGGCCCACAGTCCCTGACGGGAGAGTTGACGGCCATGCGTCTGCCAGTCCTCACGAATGTTCTCGAACAAACTCAGCCTCTTCTCAAAAGACGAGGGGATTCTCCGCGATGCTCGCGCGGCCGCGCAAGATCGGTGTCCCGGTGGCGCTGAAGCGCCGCTGCCCCCTCAGTTACTCGCTGGTCCCGATTCGCAGCCTCGGGTCGGCAATGCAGGGCAGGTTCTCAGACTCCGATGACCGCCGGCGCCAGACCTGAAAATTGGAGGTAGACTCGGTCAGGCAGAGGGAATCGAGGTGCCGCTGGATCTCCGTATCCGTATCCACAAGGGTTGTCGGGCTGGTCAGGTCCAACACTACCACGTCGGCATTGTCGAGCTGTTCCATCACACGCGTCTTGTCGGCGGGAAGAAGCTCTCCCAACTGGAGCGTCCAAACTTCCGGCGAATGAACAGTCGGAAAGTAATGATGGGCTCCCGTGCTATAGGAAAAAAGTAGCAGGTTCTCGCGGGTCGATAGCTCCAGAATCTTCTTCCATTCGGCCGCCCAGCCCGCATCGACATACAGATTGGCGGTCGTGGCGGGAGACTTGATTTGCTTCCAGCCCTGCAGGACGGCGCGCGCCAGGGTCGCCTGACCTGCGATTCCCAGCAAGAGAAACAGTGTCAGAAGGAGATTGCGCGCAACTCTCTTCCCCATCGCCGATAATCCCAGCAGCATTCCCACCAACAGGATCGGGTCGAAAAGATAGTGCTGATGCGGCGATCCGTAGGCAACGCACACGAACACCGCCTGGATCAGCGCGCAGAGAACGATGGCCATATCTCTCCGATCCAGCGCTCGCCGGACTGCCATTCTTCGCGCCGCCAATATGCCGAAGACGGTGAGGGTGAGCGTGCTCATGACCCACCAGCTCACCGGCGTAAACAGCGAGTAGGCAATATAGAACCTGGAGCTGTATCCCGCGGGGTGGAGAAACTGCATCAGCGCCTGTCCGGACCCAAAGCCGATTCGGCTATAGAAGCCCATTCCGGCCAGCGGCGTCGCCGTTGCCAAAACGGACCTCCATCCGAATTCAGAAGCCAGCACGATGGCGAGCGTCAGATACGTCAAGACTCCCGGCGTAAAGGAGCGAAACAGGCTGGCGACGGAACGGGGAGGCTTGATGAGCCAGTCGAGAACGAGAAATCCCGCCAGCAGAGCCGTCATGACCAGCGGCAGCGAGGGCACGCTCCAACAGCCTATCGCAGAGACGGCCAGGCTGATCTCCAGCCGTCCCAGCAGCACAAAGAGCAGCGCGAACAGAAGAGATAGCTGGACGAGGGAATAGGGAAGATTGGGATTGACCGGGTTAAGTATCCGGCTCATAACCAGCATGGCTGCAAGCCACATCCATTCCCTGGGCAGATAGCGCAGAAGCAAAGCGCAGAACAGGGCCATCATAACCATGGTGGCGACCGCGCATCCGATCAAAGGCCAGTAGCCTCTGCCAAACAGGGCGAAGAGCCAGTGCTGGATGGAAACCGGCAGCAGGCCGTAGGAGTAGTAAGTATCGACTCCCAGCCGGAGATGCCGTTCTATCAGGTAATCCAGATTCAGAAAACTGCCGCGATCCTTCAGTACCCAAAGGTCCAGCGAAAATACGATCGGCCAGGAAAGCAGGTAGATGGCCTCAAACGCCCCAAGCATGACGGCAAAGTGCGCCGCCGTGCGGCGATCCGCCTCCGGCGCGCAGTGCGTTGAGTTAGCCGGGATCGGGGTTTTGTATTCGAGGTCGTTCATGATTCGTTCGCTTGCTGTAACTGGAGTCAACTCGTTTGAGTTACCACGACTTCCCGCGCGGGCACTCCCACCACCGTCGCGCCGGCCGGCACATCGCGCGTAACCACGGCATTGGCTCCCACAGTGGCGCCGTCGCCAATGGTGACGCCGCCCAGCACGGTCACGCCGCGGCCGATCCACACCTCGTGGCCGATGGCGATGGGTTGCGCGAGGTGGCCGGAGTCGCGAATCGCCAAACCCGGCAAGCGGGCATGATTTGCGTCGCGTATGCTCGAGTACTCGCCAATCATCGTGCCGTTGCCGATCGTGATCCAGTCTCGCGAGACAATGTGAACCCCGCGCGAAATGACTACTCCATCGCCCATCTCGATCGATCCGCTCTCCTCTGTTTCCAGATACAGCCCCGGATACAGGAGCACGTCCTGCCCAAAGCGGATCGCGCCCGTGCCATGCACCTCCGGCGGACCCAGCACCACGACCGACGCATTCAGCGGGCGCGTCAGGCGGGACGAAAGCAAGGCGTGGCTGCGGATGCGCCCCAGATCCCGGCGCATACCGGACGTTGCCCGGTAAAAGGACGATAAGAGTGAAGTAAGCGCCGACTTAAGCGCGCGGCGCATCGTGTTAGAAGACATATCGATGTTCGTCTTTCTGTAGTTAGCGCTTCACCAGGGTTGCGCCGGAGAGAAACGTCCTCCCGCGGTATCGCGCCACGCCTGGTTCAAGATCGACATCAGGCGCCGATCGGCCCGCGCGCCGGCGCGGCGATCCGGGTCCGTGCTCCACCGTCTGCGCTGCGACCGGAGCCAATACCAGGCAGCCTCCAACGCCATGGCCAGCCACGCGGACAATCCATGATGCTTGCGATAGTAGAGCAGCATGCTTCTCATGCGCCAGAGAGTTAGCTGCGCTCCTGTTCGCGAGAGCTCAAGCGATCTGACCTGGCGCGAAGACTCGCCGCCGATATGGACGATGACAATATCCGGCCAATACCAGATCGAGCAGCCTTCGTTCTTGACGCGTTTGCACAGGTCGACTTCCTCGTAATAAAGAAAGAATCGCGGATCGAAAGGGCCGGCGGACCGCAGCACTTCAGCGCGGATAATGGAGTAAGCGCCGGGAACCCAGTCGACCTCGGCAGCTTCCATGGGGCTTGCCCAGGTGCGGTCGGCGCGCCCAAAGAAGCGCGAGCGCGGAAAGCGCGCGGCCAGCCCGGAAAGAACCAGCAAGTCGCTGAAGACGGTGGGAAACATGCGCGCCGAAGGCTGCCACGAGCCATCGCGCCCGATCAACCGCCCGCCGCCAAGCCCCGCGCGCGGGGTCGCGTCCATATGGGCCACGGAGCGCTCAAGCGATCCTTCAGTCAAAGACGCATCGGAGTTAAGGAGCACAACATAACGTCCAGCCGCCGACTGGAAGCCGAGATTGTTTGCCGGGCCGAACCCCAAGTTGACTTCGCTCCGCATCAGCAGCGCGCCGGGAAACTCACGCTCGATCATGGCGGCGGAACCATCCGTCGAAGCATTATCCACCACTATGACCTGAACGCGCAGCGAACCCGCCTCGCGATAGACGGATTGCAGGCATTCCCGCAGTACATCGCGCGTGTTGAACGACACAATCACGATGGAGACGTCGAATTGAAACGCCGCGGAATTCAAAGTATGAATAGTCCTTTCAGGAGTTCTTCAGTGCGTTCTCGCTGAGTATGGATGCAAGCAGGCTCACATTTTCCGCCAGATTGTAACGCTCGCGGACACGCTTGCAGCCTGCAATTCCAAGGCTGCGCCGCAGCAGCGGCTCTTCGGCGAGGCGTTCGAGCGCCGCGGCCAGCGCCGCGGCCGAAGACGCGGGAACCAGCAGTCCATCGAGCCCATCGCGAATAAGCTCCGGGATTCCGGCGATGCTGGTGCTCACGCACGGCACCTCCATGGCCATCGCCTCCATCAACGCCACGGGCACGCCCTCGGCAAAACTGGCCAGCGCGAAGATGTCGGCGCGCCCCAGCAACTGGCGAATCTCGTCGTGGCTCTTTGCTCCCTCGAAGACCGCGTCAATCCCCATCTGTTGTGCAAATGCCTGCAAGTGTTCGCGGTCCGGCCCCGCGCCCACTAGTCGCACGCAGAGCGAACAGCCTTTGGAGAGCAGGATGGCGCAGGCCTGCAACAGAATAAGCTGACCCTTCGATGGAACCAGCCGGCCCACGCACAGAATCTCCAGCGTACGCTCCGGCCCATGCCGTTCCCGCACCGGATAAAACACGTCCGGATCTACCCCCAGGCGCACCACGCGCATCTTATCCCAGTGCTGCGGGGTCGCAATGCGCATAAGTTGGCTGCGGCAGAAGTCGCTGACGCACAAGACGAACTTTGCATGTTCGACCTTCTGGCGAAGATAGAACTTCTCCACGTCGTAGAATTCGTCGGGGCCATGCACGGTCAGGGAGTAAGTGAATCCCCAGGCCATCGACGCCAGCATGCCCACTGTCGCTACCGGTCCGCAGAAGTGTATGTGCAGATGGCGATGACCGCGTGAACGCATCCAGTCGCCCAGAATAAGCGCCTCGGCAAAGTAGAAGAACGCGTAGAGAGTTGCGCTCAGGTCCCATCGTCCCAGGCGCAGAGCAGCCTCTAACCCGCGGAAAAAGACCCATGGCCGCAACAGAAGCGTCTTGGCCGCAACTGCTGCCGCCCGCCCGGCTCCCGCGGACTTGATGTAAAAGGTCTTCTCCGTCTCCTCAATCTCGGCCGCGGGCATCGAAGAGCGCGAACGGTCCGGCTGGTTGATCGAGGCGACTTCGACCGCGAAACCATGCTTTCTCAGTTCGCGGATTTCGTTCAGAAAAAAGGTGTGCGAGATACCCGGATAGCGGCTCAAGAGATAGAGAAGCCGCCGCGGCGCGGCAGCCGGGGCCTTGGCCGTCAGGATCTCCGAAGTAAGCACGAAGTCTGTCCGCGGTTCTACATTGGAAGGCATTGTTCAACCCCTGGCTGGCGACTTGCGGTTCTTGAGGGAAACTCTCCCATGCAGCTCAAAACTGCTTTCAGTTGGGTTCGGAAGCCGTGGCCGGAGAGACAGCGGCTGTTTTCAACTCCTGGGGAACGCCCGAGTCCTCCGCGACGGAACGATAGATACCGATCACCCGGTCGATCTTTCGCTGCCAGTCGAAATCGCGAACCGCGCGCTCCCGTCCCGCCGCGCCCATGGACCTGGCAAGGCTGGGAGTGTCGATCATCTTGCGCATCGCCTGGGCAAATCCGGCCACCAGGCCCGCATAACTCTCCGGCTCCACAAGCACCCCGCAGGAGGCGTCCAGGTAGTCCGCCGGACCGCCCCAATTCGTGGCGATCACCGGCTTGCCCATGGCCATGGCTTCCAGCACCACGGCGCCGCCGCATTCGTACAGGCTGGGCAGAACCAGCGCGACAGCATTCCGCAGGAGGCCGGCGCACTCCTGCTGCGTCAGCCAGCCGCGAAAGTGGACGCGATCCTTCAAGCCCAGCTCTGCGGCCAGCGACTGCCATGCTTCCAGCATGGGGCCGTCGCCAACGATGTCGAGTTCGGCGGATGGAACCTGTTGGAGCGCCCGGATCGCCACATCCACAGCCTTCCAATCCACCAGGCGTCCGAGGAAGACAAAGTGAGGCGCCGCGCTCTCCGCGCCGGCGTCCGAGCCTTGCCAGACGCCGAAGTCAATTCCGTTCTCGACTAACTCGATAATCTTGCCGCGAATTCCCGCAGGCAGCGAGCGCCGCGTGCGTTCGTTGGCAACCAGCACCACGCTGGCGCGCTTCTTGCCGGGCAGCAGCGCGTTGCCGGCATCCGCGAACAGGCGGGCAAAGTCAAGCGCCGCTCGGCTCATCCACGATTCGGAGCGGCGAAAGGCCGGCGGGTAATCCATTCCGCCATTCAGCGGACCGATCACCACTGGAACGCCCAGTCCGAAGAGCAGAGATGGAAAGCGCGGAGCCACCGGAATAGGCTGGTGCACCACGTCGATATTCTGGTCGTGGATCAGCCGGCCCACGATTGCTCGCTGGCAGAATTGCGTAATGAGCTGCATGAGAAGTCCCAGCGTGGCCTCGGACAATCGCCTGGGCAGGTAGCGGCTCAGATAGAAAAGCAGCTTGTGAATCCATAAGTCCGGAACAAACAGAATGCGGTCGCCCTCGTTCGGGAACAGCTCCGTAACTTCGCTCCGCGTGCGCGAGTGAACGACCATCCAGCATTCGACGTTGCGCGAGCGCAGCAGGCGAAAGTAGTGAACGGGAAGAATGGCCTCGCCGCCGAAGCGTTCCGAGGCGTTTTCGGCAACAATGCAAATTCGCATGGACGCTCACGCAGTGCGGAAGATTTGGTAGTATCCCAGGGCTTGCAGCATGCGCTTGAACGCCCGTTCCCGCGCGTACTGCGCCGGTGTCAGCTCCTCGAATGGAAGCACGCGGCCCGGCTGGCTGAGTGTGGCTCGCCCATCCAGCAAACCCGACTCACGCGCCTTGTGCAGCCACCACTTGGCCTCGCCGCCGGCGTGAAAGCATTTCATGCCGGCCCAGGATTCGGATTTCAGAATGCGCTGGCCGCTCACGCCCAGCCTGGTCATCACTCGTTTGGCCGGCGACCGGCGCCAGCATTTCCAGTACCCGGGGTCGAGGTGCCCGCCGCCCACCCGCATGGCCAGAGCCGCCCAAACGATCGCCTCCACATGCATCACGCGCGGCAGCCTGCTCCCGCCCAGCCTGCCCACAAGCCAGTTCAGCCAATCCAGGTCGGCCGCGGCGCGCCAGTGCGCCACGCCGATGTCCACGTGGTGCGCCAGCCGGATTCCATCGTCTATCGCCGTCTTGACAACCTCGGGCGGAAAGAGGCAGTTTGGCTGCTGCCACATCAGCAGCAGGCCGTTCCGGGGCGTCGCTTCAAAATGAAAGCGGTTGGGAAAGTAAAGGTCCGGGTCGAGCAGAATCAATTCCTCGCCGGGATCGCTCAATAGCAGGGGATCGGTGATCTTTCGCCAGCAGGGATGACCGCGGCGGAATGCGCGCAAGTTATCATACCCGGCGAAAAGCGCTTCCTCCGGCTCAGCCAGATCCTGCTCGGCATACACCGTCCATCGATGCGCCTTTGAATCGAGCGCGGCGAGCGCTTCGGACAGCTCTTCCTTGTCGTGCCCGGAGTCGGTGATCAGGCGCAGGTGAAGGTCCTCGAGAGAGTTAACGAACAAGCTCTCCAGCGCATCCCTGGCATAACTCAAGGAGCGTGGCGAGAGCACCAAATAGACGTGGCGAGTAGTCATCAAACAGGCTCCTCGTTAGTTTGCGCAAGCCGCCGGCTCGTTCACGCTGAGCTCGGCGGTATCGGAATGCTCCAGGCGGGCCCGCAGTTGCTCCGCCAAAACCTGGATGTTCGGTTCCCGGAATACCAGGTCGTGATCGCCGGGCAGTTCATGCACCTCGACGCCGTCCTCGGCATAAGGAGTCCATCCCAGGTCCAACGGCAGCCGGGGATCGGGCTGGATGGAGGCGCGGAAGAGCGTAATCCGCCCCGGCCAGCGCCGCGGACGATAGTTCATCGCGGCAAGCCAGGAGATATCGTCGGTGCTCTTCATGAAGGACGGCACGGAACGAATGCCGAGCGCGCTTGCCAGCATGTAAGTCCGGCGCAGGAATCGCGTAAGCAGCTTCTTCCAAATGTAATCGGCCTTTTCCAGGAGCGAGAGGGAAGAGAGATTCCCCAGGAACCGCGCGATGCGGCGATCGACCTTCACGCGCACGGAATCCTTCCGTTGCATCAGGGTCAGGTAATCGCGCTGCCGGCTGTCGAGCATGCCCAGCAGTTCCACTTTCTCTCCCAGGGCGCGCAACCGATGCGCGATTTCCAGAGCTACCATTCCTCCGAAGGAGTAACCCAAAAAGTAGTAGGGTCCTCTTGGTTGGATTTCCCGAATCTCGTCCAGATAGAATGCCGCCTGATCTTCCAGGCGAAGCAGCGCCGGCTGGCCGGCCAGCAGCGACTGCGCTTGCACGCCGTAGATGGGGTGGTCCGTCCCCACCAGCTTGGCAAGCTGGTAGAAGCGAATGACATTTCCCCCCGCGCCGTGAATGATGAACAGTGGAGTCGCCGTTCCCTCCGGCTGCATGGGCACAATCGATGAACTGCCGTTGGCGGAGAGGCGCTTGCGAACCAGTTCCGAAATCCGCTCCACCGTGTGCCCGGTGAATAGCGCCGCCAGACCAAAATCGAGCGAATAGATCTTATTGATCCGGGAGATAATCTGCATGGCGGCCAGCGACCGCCCGCCGAGGTCGAAGAAGCTGTCGCGAATGCTCAGGTTCCTAACCCCAATCGCCGTCTCCCATATGCGGGCTATCTGCGCCTCCAGCGCATCGCGGGGCGCAACATGATTCTCGCCCCGTCTTTCGTCCGGGGCCGCTGCCCGGCTGAGGCTGGCATTGGAATGGCCATCCCCATCGGCAGCCTCGTCAACGGCTCCGCGCTCAGCCTCGCCGTTTGGTGCAGCCAGGAGCTGTTTCCCGTAATCGTCCCGCGCCGTTTCTTCTACGGGACTTTCCACGCTCGACAATATGGTTTCGAGAATGCGCACATAGAGCTTGAGGATTCGCTGGATGGTTGAGACGCGGAAGAACCCAGGATTGTATTCCAACTGCAGGCGAGGGCCTTCGGTCCGCTCCACGATGCTCAGCAACAGATCGAACATCGTTCCCGGACTGACGGAGCGCAGCGGAACAATCTCCAGAGAGGGCGTCTTCTGGGCCTGCATGAAGGCCCTTTGATAGATGAAATACACCTGGAGTGAGATTTGATTCCCATCGCGGCAGAAGAACTCGTCGGCGTTCAAGTCCTCGAAGGGCAGATCCTGATGAACCAGCGCGCCCAGCGTCCAGGTACGAACGCTCTCCACGACCGAGCCGAGAGTATCTCCCTTCTCGATCTTGATACGGATGACCTGCGGATTGGAGAAGGGGCCGATCAGATCTTCGGTCTCCTGGCGGCGGTTGGCGCAGGGCGTGCCGATAAGAATATCTCCCTGGCCGGTCAGCCGGTGAAGCGTTGCGGCGTAGACCGACAGCAGCAGCATGTAAAGCGTCACTCCCCGCAGCGCGCAGAAATCCCGCGCCTGGCGCACCAGGTCCGGAGGCAGCAGAAGCGTCTCGATGTCGCCGCGCTCTTCTCCTCCGCCGCCGGGAAAATCGCGCCGGATGCGAAGCGGAGCGAAGTCTCCGCCCAGGGTCTGGCGCCAGTAATCGAGAGACTCCGCCGACTCTTTCCCTTTTCTCCACTCGTCCAGCCAGACCGCGAAGTCGCCGAACTGGATGGGCAGTTCCGGCAGAGCGGGGGGAAGGTTGCGGATCAGGCCGTCGTAGATGGCGGCAAAGTCCCGCAGGACCACGCCGTTCGACCATCCATCGCAGACGCTGTGATGGATCGTGACCAGGAGAATATGCTCGTCCGCCGCCATCCGGATCGCCAGGGCGGAGAACAGCGGCCCCTTTTCCATGTCCATCTGGACGCGGGCCTGCCGCTGGACGATCGCATCGGCTTTCCGCTGGCGCGCATCCTTCGGCAGACGCCGCAAGTCCTCGACCGGCAGGGGCACTTCCGTGGGCGGATGAATCACCTGCGACAGCTGGCCATCCACCACCTCGAAGGTGGTGCGCAGGGACTCATGGCGGCGCGCCAGTTCCGTCAGCGCCGCCGCCGCCACTTGGGGAGCGAACGTTCCCCGGCAGGTCCATGCAAGGGGCATATTCAGCGAGCGGTTGCCGGGATACATCTTGTATAGCAACCAGAAGCGCATCTGGCTCGGAGTGGCAGGCATCACGAAGACGTCCGGCTCCGTGCCTGTGGCCGTGCCCCCACCTTCAGGCGAGGAATTCGTCTTCTCGAGTGAGCTTTTCATCGGACCTTCGTTCTCCGGAATCTCTCCCTGGAAACAGGAGCAATGGCGGGGCCGGCGGCGACCTTTTCCGGGTCCAGGCTCCTGGCTTCTCCAAGCGCTCTGGACAGGTCGGCGATGGTGCGGTGCTGGAAGATCTGTGCAGGTTGGATGGGCAGGCCCTCCCGGCCCGCGCGCGCCGAAATGCGGAAGATGAGCAGCGAATCGGCGCCCAACTCGAAGATGCTGTCGGTGATGCTGACGCGATCCAGTTTCAGCACATCGGCCCAGATTGCCGCCAGTTTCTCTTGTTGCGGCGTGACGGCGGGGGTAAATGGCCGCATCCTGGTCTTGGCGGCAAAGGCCGGCTCGGGCAGAGCTTTGCGGTCGATCTTGCCGTTGGCGGTCCGGGGCAGCGCTGGCAGAACGGTGATGACAGCCGGGTGCATATACTCGGGCAGCTTGGCGGTCAGCAGGGTACGCAGTTGCGTGTCCAAATCGGCCGGTGGCTGGGCCAGAGCCGAGTCAACCCAGGCCGCCAGTCGTGTGTCTCCGGGCCCGACTGTGACCGCGGTAGCCACCGCATCGCGCACCGCCGGATGGCTGGCCAGGGCAGCTTCGATCTCGCCCAGTTCGATCCGGAATCCGCGCACCTTCACCTGGAAGTCGGTTCGGCCCAGCAGCTCGATGTGACCGTCGGGAAGCCAGCGCGCCAGATCGCCGGCGCGATAGATGCGCCCCTGGCCAAAGGGATTGGGCAAAAACTTTTCGGCGGTCAGTTCAGGCCTGTTCCAGTAGCCGCGCGCCAATCCCGCTCCCCCGATGTACAGCTCTCCGGTCACTCCCACCGGCGCCGGATGCAGGTGATCGTCGAGGACGTAGAACCGGGTATTGGCGATGGGCGGTCCAACCGGCACCGGGCCAGCCTTCTTCGTGAGCCGGGTGGCCGAAGACCAGATCGTCGTCTCCGTCGGCCCGTAAACGTTCCACACATCGCCGCTCAAATCCAGCAGCGTGTCAGCCAGATCGCGGGCCATGGCCTCGCCGCCGCAGAGCACCTTCAGGCGCGGCCGGCCCTTCCACCCCGCCTCCAGCAGAATCCGCCAGCCTGCCGGTGTCGCCTGCATCACGGTGGCCTGCGACTGCTCCAACAGACTCATCAAGCGGAAGCCGTCGAGAACCTGTTCTTTGCTGGCAATCACCAGCCGGGTGCCGGTCATCAATGGAAGAAAGAGTTCAAGGGCCGCAATGTCGAACGACAAGGTAGTGACCGCGACCAGCGTGTCGCCGGCGCTCAGGCCTGGCTCCCGCTCCATGCTGCGCAGCAGGTTGGTGAGCGCGCCGTGCTCGATGGCCACGCCCTTGGGCCGTCCCGTGGAGCCGGAGGTATAAATCACGTAGGCCAGGGAATCGGCTTTGCTGGTCGCGTCCAGGTTGGCGTCGCTCTCCCGCGCCCACAGCGTCTGCTCGCTGTCCAGGCAAACCACCCGGGCGCTGGTGTGTAGCCGCGAGGCCAGGTGCTCCTGAGTCAGCAGCAGCGATGCCTGCGCGTCCGCCAGCACCATTTCCAGGCGGCTGATGGGATGGCTGGGGTCGAGGGGTAGATAGGCCGCGCCCGCCTTGAGCACGCCCAGCACCGCGCCCACCATCTCATGGGAGCGCTCCAGGCATACGCCCACCAGAGAGCCTTCCCGGATTCCCTGCCGGCGCAGGTGCCGCGCCAGGCGGTTGCTGTATTCGTTCAACTGCCGGTACGTCCACTCCGCTCCGTCGCAGATCGCCGCCACCCGGCTAGGTGTATGAGCGGCCTGCCGCTCGATGGTCCGATAGACCGGCTCGAACGGGCCGAAGTCCACCGCGGTGCGGTTCCATTCGTCCAGCACCAGCCTTCGCTCGCTTTCCTCCAGTATGTCGATATCCGCGACCTCCCGGCTTGCGTCTGCGGCCATCCCGCGCAGAATCGCGGCATACGACCCCAGCCAGCGTTCAAGGGTGCCGCGGTCGATCAGGTCCGTGTTGTAATCGCAATTCAGGAGAAGATCGTCGCCGGTTTCGATGACGTTCAGGAAGAGGTCGGTGTTTACAGACGCCTTGGGATTGGAACGCACCTCCGTTCGCAGTCCCTCGAAGTGGAGATTGGTTCCCAGCTTTTCCAGATTGAACTGCACTTCAATCAACGGCAGGCGGCTGGAATCCCGTTGAATCGGCAGCTTCCGCAGCAGCGTCCCGTAGGTGAATTCCTGATGATCGTAAGCATCCAGGAGCTGGCTGCGCGTGGCCGCCAGGTGGTCCTTGACCGGGCAGGCCGGCGGCAGCGCGCTCAGCATGGGCAGGAAGTGTACGCAATGCCCGACCAGGCTGGCATCGCTGAAGAGGGCCTGGCCCGCGGCCGAGATGCCAACCACCACCTCGGACTGCCGCGTCAGCCGGTGCAGCAGAATCTGAAACGCCGAAAGCAGCGATACATAGAGCGTGCAGCCCAGCCGGGAACTGGCCTTCTTCACGTCCGCGGTCAGCTCCGCGCCCAGCGAGGTGTGCAGCGTCGCGCCGTTGTAGGTCTTCACCGCCGGGCGCGGGCGATCCGTGGGCAGGTCCAGCACCGGCGCGCGCCCCGCGAAGATATCCACCCAGTAGCGCTCGTTCTCGGCATACGCGCCCGCCTGCGCCTCCTCCTGCTCCTTCAGCGCATAGCTGCTGAAAGGCATCAGCGGAGCCAGAGCCGGCTTCGACTTTGTCTTTGCGGCGCTGTAGATTCTGCCCATGTCCTCCAGAAGCTGATTCGACGACCACCCATCGAGGACCATGTGGTGGCCGGTCATCAGGAGCACAAGTTCATCGGGCGCGGTGCGGAATAGCGTCGCCCGCAGCAGCGGGCCATGGTTGAGATCGAAGGGCGTGCGGCCCTCTTCCGCGATCCTTGCGGAGAGGAAGTTTTCGCGTTCTTCGGCGGAAAGCGCGCTCAGGTCGACGAACGGAACCTGGCTGGTCAAGGCGGGCGCGATCCTCATGCATTCCTCGTCGGCATCGACCGTCGAACGCAGGGCGTCGTGGCGGGCGATGGCGGCTTCGAGCGCATCGCGCACCTCGTCCTCGCTTGCCAGCCCTCGCAGGCGAAGCGTCAGCGACTCGTTGAAGGCGCAGTTGGCGTCGTTCCCGCGCGCGGCGGCAAGCCAGATCTCGCGCTGCGCCTCAGTGAGCGGCGCACGGGCTGGAGCCTTGTAGTCCGGGGATTTGCCGCGCGCTTCCGGATGCAGTTCCAGCGCGGCGGTCGCGGCCGGCTCGTGCACGGCCGGCCGGGAAACGTCCTGCGCCGCGGGAGCGGGCAGCATGCCACCCCGGCGCATCTCCTGGATCGATTCGCGAAAACCGTCGACCACGCGGGCGAAATCCTCGTCCGAGTGCGCGGTGGTAAAGAAGCAAGGGTAGCTCTCGAGGGCGTGAATGCCCTTTTCGCGCATGTGGTAATAAAGCAGGCTGCCGAAGCGGGCCTCCGCGGGCAGGCTGAACGTGAACCACGCGCCGCACGGATGCACGCTCGTATCGAGTCCGGCATCGCGGAAACCTGCTTCCACGGCCTGCGCGGCTGAAGCCACCTTGTGGCTCAATGCCTCCTGCAAGCCCGGTCCTGCCTCCTTCAAGTGCAGCAAAACGGCCTTGGCCGCCGCCAGAGCCAGAGGATGACGCACAAAGGTTCCCGCAAAGAAGGTCATCCCGGCCTCGGGAGCCGAATCGTCGCCGTACTGCCAGGCGCCGCCATCGAGCGCATCGAGGTATTCCGCCTTCCCGGCCACTACGCCGATCGGATAGCCGCCGCCGATGACCTTTCCATAGGTGGCAAGGTCGGCGCGAATCCCGTAGTACTCCTGCGCCCCGCCAAGAGCCACTCGGAAGCCGGTCACCACTTCGTCGAAGATCAGCGCCGTTCCCGCCTCCGCCGTGATCCTGCGCAGCTCATGCAGGAAGGCGCGCGGCTGCACCTCCGGATGGCGGCTCTGCATCGGCTCGACCAGAACCGCTGCGATCTCGCCGGCGTGCTCGCGAATCAGTTCCAGAGACTTCTCGGAGCCGTATTCCAGCACCATCGCGTTGTTGGCGCCTCCCGCCATGATGCCGGGGGCGATGGGCGCTGCGCCGTGCGGGGTGGCGCGCAGCAGCACCTCGTCGAAGGTGCCGTGATAGTCGCCTGTGAAGTACACGATCTTGTCGCGCGCGGTCACCGTGCGGGCCACGCGCAGCGCCGCCATCACCGCTTCGGAACCGGTGTTGCAGAACGCGGCGCGCTCCATGCCGGTCAGCTCGCAGATCAGAGCCGCAACTTCGCCGGCTAGGTAGCTCTGCGGGCCGATCTCCACGCCCATCTCGATCTGCCTGCGCACCGCTTCGGTCACAAACTCCGGCCCGTGCCCGAACATGATGGCGCCGAATCCGTTGACGATGTCGATGTACTCATTACCATCGAGGTCCCAGATCCGCGCGCCTTTGGAGCGGTTGGTCACCAGGGGATAGACCATCTCTTTCCACAGCGACCGGAAGCCGGCCACGGCGCGGGGGTCGGCAAGATGCGGCCTGTGCGTCCGGGTGTACTCCTTCGACTTTCCCGTGCGCCGCGTGTATCGGGCGACGAGCGACTGAATGTACTCGCGCTGCGCCTCCGTCAGGCCGTCCTTTGTGCCCGCCTGCACCGGCTTGAAGGGCCCGTGGCTCTTGAATCCGCTGGCAGGCGCGGCTTCGGCCGCGGCCGGGGCGGCTTGCTTGGCCGCGACAGGCGCCGGGATCGGCGTTGACTGCGCGGGAGCCGGCTGCGGCCCTCCGGCGGACGCCGAACCGCGTATTGCCGCCAGTTGCTGTTCGAAGAGCTGCGACATTGCCTGCATCTGCGCCCTGAACAGCTCTTCGAGCGGCGAACCGGGAACGGCTGGCGGCAGCGGTGCTTGAGGCACGGCAGCAACCGCGGCCAGCGCCGGTTGCGACACTGGCTGGGGCTTTGGCTGTGGCTGCTCCGCTGGAAAGGCATCGGCGGGAAGAATCGCATCCAGACGGTCGGCCAGCGCGCGAATGCTCGAATACTGCTCAACCATCTGGCGGAAGGTCACCTTCACGCCGAAGCGGCGCTGCACGGCCTGTGTCGCCTGGGTGAGAAAGAGCGAGTCGAATCCCAGTTCCAGAAAGGAAGTATCGGCGGATTCAGGGCCGGTGGCGACCCCGCTCAGCTCTTCAAAGAGGCTGGCCACAAGAGGCTGGAGCCTGAGCCGGCGTTCGGGAGCGGTTCCAACTGTGTCTATCGGCATGGCGGTTTCTCTCTCTACGGTGGGTTCAAACTCTTGGGGCGCATTGGCCGGCGCTTGCTGAAGTGTGTTGGCCGCGGCCGCGCGTTGCGGCGGGTCCACCCAGTGCTTCTTGCGCTCAAAGGGATAGGTGGGCAGCGAGACGCGCACTCTGCGCTCCTGGTTCCAGAAGCGCCTCCAATCCGGCTGAATGCCTGCCGCCCAGAGCCGGCCCAGGGCTTCCAGCATGGTTTCCGAACCAAGAGCGCCGGCGGCGCGCTCGGGCATCGACGCCACAATCGGCGTAGCGCGGCTGCCGCGCTGCTGGTGCGCAAGGGTGATCAGCGTTTGCCCAGGCCCCACTTCCAGCAGTGCCGCTCCGGGAAGATCGAGCAGCAGCGCAGCAGCTTGAGCAAAGCGCACGGGCCGGCGGCAATGGTCCCTCCAGTAGCGCGAGGAGGTCGCTTCGTCCGGCGTGATCCACGCGCCGGTCACTCCCGACACATAGGGAATCGCTGGCGCATGAAGGGCTGTCCGACGGACCTCATCCTCAAAGGCGTCCAGCATCGGATCCATCATGGCGGAGTGGAAGGCGTGGCTGGTCCGCAGGCGCTTGCATCCAAGCGACTCCCGCTCCAGCCGCTTCTCCAGCTCCGCTATGGCGTCTTCCGGCCCGGATACGACGCACAGGGACGGGCTGTTCAGCGCGGCGATGGAAAGCCGATTGTCGAGCAAGGCCGCGATCCGCTCCTCGCCCAGGCGCACGGAAAGCATCGCTCCGCGCTCCATCTGCTGCATCAGCCGGCCGCGCACAGCCACCAGCCTGAGCCCATCTTCACGGCTCATCACGCCGGCCAATACGGCGGCGACAAACTCCCCCAGGCTGTGGCCGGTCATGGCACTGGGCTTGATTCCCCCTTCCATCCACAGGCTGGCCATGGCCAGTTCGGTAATGAACAGCGCCGGCTGCGCCAGCCGCGTTTCCATGAGCAACTCGGCGCTTGCCTGGGTATCTGCATCCGCCGGAAAAAGCGCCTTGCGCAGGTCCAAATCCAGCATCGGCTGCATAATTTCGGCGCATTCGTCGATCTGCTTTCGATACACGGGTTCCGTCTGGTAGAGAGCGCGGCCCATGCCTGGAAACTGCGCGCCCTGGCCGGTGAAGAGAAAGACCGGCTGGGGCCGGGTGAGGATGCCCGAAGAACGGTGTATCCGCCGGCTTGCGGGCTCGGCAAAGATCCGCGCGGCTTCGTCCGCGCTGGCGCATACGGCGGAAGCGCGATGATCGAAGCCGCGCCGCCCGGTCTGGAGCGTGTAGGAAACGTCCGCCAGGTCCGACTCGGGATGCTCCCGCAGATGCCGGCCGAGGTTCGAGAGCGCCGCATCGAGCGCGGCTTCGGACCGCGCCGAAACGCACAGCAACTGAGCGGGGCGGGCAGAGGGTTCCGGCAGGTTTTCCGGCGCCTCTTCCAGCACCACGTGAGCGTTCACGCCGCCCACGCCAAACGCGCTCACGCCGGCCATGCGCGAACCGGCGGGCTGCCATGGCTCGGCCTCGCGGTTCACATGGAAGGGCGTGCTCGCAAAATCGATGCGGGGATTCGGTTGGCGAAAGTTGGCCACCGGTGGAATTGTCCTGTGGCGCATGGCAAGCACGGTCTTGATCAGCCCGCTGACGCCCGCCGCGGCGTCCAGATGGCCGATGTTTGCCTTGGTGCTGCCTAGAGCGCAAAAGCCGCTTCGTTCCGTGCTCTGGCGGAAGGCGCGGGTCAGCGCGGCAACCTCGACCGGATCGCCGAGCGGCGTTGCGGTGCCGTGCGCTTCCACATAGGTGATGGCGTCCGCGCTGACTCCCGCCATGGCCTGCGCGGCCGCGATCGCCGCCGCTTGTCCATCCACGCCGGGTGCCATGTAACTGACCTTTGCGGCCCCGTCGTTGTTTACCGCAAAGCCGCGAATCACGGCGTCGATCCGGTCGCCGTCGGCAACCGCGTCTTCCAGCCGCTTCAACAGAACCACTCCCACTCCGTGCCCGAAGACCGTGCCCGTCGCATCGGCGTCGAAGGGCCGGCACCGCCCGTCCTCTGACCCCATGCTCCCTTCCTGGCGGACGTATCCGCGATGCTGCGGGAAGGTGACCGAGACGCCGCCGGCCAGCGCCATATCGCACTGATACGTCAGCAGGCTCTGGCTCGCCTGGCAGATCGCCACCAGCGACGTGGCGCAAGCCGCCTGCACCGTCAGGCACGGTCCGCGCAGGTTCAGCTTGTACGCCGCCCGCGTGCAAAGAAAGTCCTTGTCGTTGCCCAGCGCCGCCTGGAACTCGCCCACCTGGTAGTTGCCCGTCAGCTCGTCGATGAACTCCCGGCTGGCGCTCAGGTTGGCCAGCAGATAGGTATTCAGGCTGCATCCGGCAAAAACGCCGATCTGCCCGGAAAACTGGGCCGGATCGTATCCGCCGTCCTCGAGCGCATTCCAGCAAGTCTCCAGAAACAGCCGGTGCTGCGGGTCAAGAAAGTCGGCTTCGCGGGGTGGAATGCCGAAGAAACCGGCATCGAACAACTCGGCGCCTTCCAGAACGCCGTGGGCTGCCACGTAGTCGGGACCGAACTCCAGAGACGCGCGATCCCTGGCTTCCAGCTCGGCGCGCGAGAAGCGGGTGATCGTGTCCCTGCCCGCCGCGATGTTTGCCCAGAACGTATCCAGGTCCGGCGCGCCGGGGAACTTGCCCGACATGCCGATGATGGCAACGCCTTCCAGACGATTCTCACTTTCGGAATTACTCATAAGACCGCCTTCCTGCCTGCCCGGGCGCGCGCAAACGCCTCCCGCTGCTTCTGAGCCAGGTTCTGTGTCCGCTCATGCGCCTCATGCCGCGGACCGGAATCCTGAGCCGAACTTCCCAGCCTTCTTGAAAGCGCGCGCACCGTAGTGTGCGCAAAGAGCTCCGCCACGGGAATCTTCCTGTTGAGCGTCGATTGCAGCCTGGCGTGCACCGACACCAGTAGCAGCGAGTTTCCGCCGATGTCGAAGAAATTGTCGTCCAGGCCGACATGATCCGCGCCCAGCACCTGCCGCCAGGCGCCGGCCACTTCCTGTTCCAGATCCGTGCCTCCGGATTCCGCGCCGGTGCGCGCTGATCCAGCCAGGGGCGCGGGCAGCCGGGCGTAGTCAACCTTGCCGTGCGGAGTCAGCGGAAAGGCCGGAATCCGCAGATACACCGAGGGCATCATCCAGGGCGGAAGGCTCTTGCTCAGATACTCGCTCAGCTCGCGCGCCGGGAGCGCCGCGTCTGTGTGCGCCACGTAGTACGCCGCCAGCCGCTTGGTCCCCGCCTCATCCGTATGGGCAACCACCCGCGCCTCCCGAATCCGCTCGTGCCCCGCGATGGCGGCTTCGATCTCGCCCAGTTCGATGCGAAAGCCTTGAATCTTCACCTGCGCGTCGCCGCGGCCCAGATACTCCACTTCGCCGTCCGGGAGCAGACGGGCGAGGTCCCCGGATCTGTACATCCGCGCGCCCGGAGCCCCGGAAAAGGGATCGGGCACAAAACGCTCGGCGTTGAGCTCGGGACGGTTCAGATAGCCGCGCGCCACGCCGGCTCCGCCCACGCAGATCTCGCCCACTTCTCCGGCCGGCACCGGCTGCCTGTCGTCGCCCAGCAGGTAAAGCTGCATATCCGGAATCGGGACGCCGATCAGGCTGCGCGCGCCGTCGGCGGCATCGGCCGCGGTCACTTCCCGGTACGTTACATGTACGGTGGTCTCGGTGATCCCATACATATTGATCATCCGCGGCCGCCTGTCGCCATGCCTCGCGAACCATGACCGCAGCGTCTTGAAGTTCAGCGCTTCGCCGCCGAAGATGACCGTCCGCAGGGCCAGTTCCGGCGACGGCCGCGCCTGGTCGATGGTGATGAGTTGATAGAACGCGGACGGCGTCTGGTTCAGAACCGTAACCTGCTCGCGAACCAGCAGCTCATGGAAATCCTCCGGCGAGCGCGAGACGGGGAAGGGAACTACCACCAGTCTTCCGCCCTTGAGCAGGCAACCCCATATCTCCCACACCGAGAAATCGAAGGCCAGGGAGTGGAAGAGCGTCCAGACATCGTTTTCGTTGAAGTGAAACCACTCTTCCGTGGCGCTCAGCAGGCGCGCAACATTGCGCTGCGTCACCATCACGCCCTTGGGCTTCCCCGTCGATCCCGAGGTGTAGATGACATAGGCCAGGTTATCCAAAGTTGCGCCCGGCTCGAACGCGGAGTCCTCCGCAGCGGAACCCGCCGCCGTCTCGCGATCCAGGCAGACCGCATGCGCGCCATGCGGCGGCAGCCGGTCGAGAAGATGCTCCTCGGTCAACAGTACCTTCGGCCGGGCGTCGTCGAGAATGGTGGCCACCCGCTCGCCCGGATAGGCCGGATCGAGCGGCAGATACGCGCCCCCGGCTTTGATAACGGCCAGCAGAGCAACAATCGCCTGCTCCGAGCGCTCCAGGAATACGCCCACCAGCGAATCCGGACCCACACCCAGGCTGCGCAGGCGGCGCGCGAGTTGGCTGGCCCGCGCCTGAAGCTCGCGGTAAGAAAGCTGCCGGTCGCCGAAGGTCACCGCTGTCCGCTGAGCGTGCCGGGCCGCAACTTCATCGAAAATCTGCCACAAAGGCTTCAGAGCGGCGCAAGCATCGCGCTCGGCCGGCCGCTCCGCCGCCTGCGGGCCCATCTCCCAGGTGCTTCGAGTTTGTGCGGCAGTGGTCATAGTTGGGCGCTGAATTCGAAAGTGTTCGCGATGGATCTGTGGCTCACTGTGGATGATGGAGTGCAAGGTACAAGAACCCGCGTCAGCCGGCGAGAGATATTCGCAGAGCGAGGCCGAGACTCAGAAGGGCCAGAAAGAAAACCGTCGCCTTCAAGTCCTGTCTCCATGTCGAAATGCCCTCGCGGCTGGCTCCCGTCACGGTTACGAGATACAGCGGAAAATCTCCCGCCGCCACGGCCACCACCGCGCCGAAGATGCCGAAGAAATGGAAGGCCATGGGAATGGCGGTTATCACGGCCGCGCAGTAGAGCGCGTTGCCAATCGCCGAATACTGCGACTTGCCGAGAGAAAACAGCGCCGGCATGGTGGTCGCATACATCAGCGTGTGCCACAGGCCCAGGGCCAGAACCGGCACCATCCAGGAAGCTTCGTGGTATCTGCGATCGTACATTTTCGTTACCAAAAACCCGCCCAGGTGCACCATGAGGCAAAGCATGGCCGCGCCCGCCAGCAGAACGCGAAGACGATATTGCAGAAACACTCTGCGAAACTCGGCAATCGGCAAATGGACCATTCTGGCGATGAACGGGTAGCCGACCTTCTGCGCGAAGGAACTGATAACCGCCCGCGGAATGTCCGAGACCGAATAGGCGATGCCATACACGCCCAGCAGGCTGAAGCTGATCAGCCTTCCCAGAATCAGCCGGTCCGCCTGCGACGCGAAGAAGTAGAAGGCCGTAGAAAGCAGAATCCACTTGCCGAAGTGAACCAGGCCATGCAGGCTCTCGCGGTCCCAGCAGAAGCGATTGCGGATGCCGGGGATCAGACGGCGGTAGAAGCTGAGCGAGAGCCGGTAGGCCGTGCTCAGAATCGCTCCGATCACCAGCGCCCACACCGACCGGTAAATCAATGCGCAGCCGGCCGTGACCAGCAGGGTGAAGAGCTGCGTGGTGATGTCGAGCAGGAACAGTCTGCGCACGCCCATGTGCCGCGACATCGACAGCAGGTTGGTGCTGTTGAAGGAGCTGATGACGACATTGAGCCCCAGCGCAGGCAGCAGCGCCATCAGCCGCGGCTCATGGTAGATCAGCGACATCGGCCAGGCCAGCATCAGGGAGACGGCGAAGATACCCAGGCCGCGAAGCACCTGGAGCGTCCAGACAGTATTCAGAAGAACGGGTTCGTCCCCCCGCGGGCTCTGAATTACGCTGGGACCCAGGCCGATATCGGAGATCAGGCTGATTCCGACGATGAGCGTCGTAACCAGCGTCATCAGGCCGAAGGACTCCGGCATCAGCAGGCGGGTTAGAACGAGGCTGTTGACGACGCGCAGCGCCATCGAACACCCGTAGTCCATTACGGTCCAGAACGTGGCCCGCATGGCCCTTGATTCCAGCACCTTCCTGGCCAGCGCATCCACTCCGGCGTGGTCTTCCATCCCCGTTTCCGGCGCGGAGAGCTCAAGCGTGGATAATGTCCCGTCAGTAGTCAAATTACTCTCTCTGTATTGGAATATTCTTCGTTCTTCAGATCGGATCGAGGCGGCCGGGATGCAATGAAAGAGGGCGTGTGAATCGTCATTCCCGGCCCGCCGGTTTGGTCAGATGCTTTGCAGGCCAGCCCGCGCCGGTTGCCGCGCATCACTCGGCGCTTTGGGGAGCCGTTTCCGGCGGCATCTCTGGTCCCGCCGGCCGGCCCGTGGATACCTTCGGCCCGGCGCCGAACAGGTTTTTCCTCGATCTCCATGCCCAGGCCAAACTCGATGCCGCGCTCTGAGCAAGAGAAGCCAGTTGCTTCAGAACCGGCTCACGCGCCATGAAATGCCGCTCCACGAGAAACCAGGAGAGCGCGCCTACCCCCACTGAAAGTGGAGCAGCGAGCAGAAAGAGCTTCAACGGCGCCATCGTTCCCCCTCCGTACTTCACGATCAGTTGCTGAATCGGGAAGGCATACAGATAGGTGCCATAGGAGAAATCCCCGTACCGCCCCAGATTCAGCGGACGCAGCAAGGGCAGATAGGCCAGGCCCAGAACAAGATATGCTCCGCAGATGGGAAGCGTGACTATGAGCGCGTGGGGAATGAAGATCGATGCGATGAGAATTGCGAGAGCGGCAAACATGAGAGGCTTGCGAAGCATCGCCGCGCCGCCAAACAGATGAAACAGCGACCCAGCAAGAAAGAAGGGGAGAACGATCGCCCAGAACAGCGGGAACCCGAAGATAACCCCCAGAATCTTGCCTCCCGGAACCCACCCAGTTATGGACAGATAGAGGTGCCATACAATCGCCGCCACGAACAGCGCCGCCACCAGCCAGCGCCGCCGGAGCATTCCGGTCACGCCCAGCAGCAGAATTCCGATATAGCACCAGAATTCAAAAGGCACCGACCAGAGAGAGCCGTTCAGCGCATTGGGCCAGGCGTTGTGGACAAACACCGGCGGAACATCGAAAACCTGCAACCGTAATGTTTGAAACAGGAAGCTCCCTAAGGCGATCGGGCGGCGCGTTGCCGGATCCGCCGCAAAGGGAACCACGAGCAGCGCTGTAAGCAGCGCCGCGACGATGAACCCTGGGTAGATGCGGGCGACGCGCCGCTTGAGAAACTTCAGCGGCTTCGGAGAGCGCGTCCAGCTCTGCGCGATCAGGAATCCGCTGATCGCAAAGAAAGCCCACACACTCACATTTCCAAACGTAATCTGCCCGTGAGTCAGCACAAAGAGAGGCTCGGTGTCGTCGGAGCCCCGGCCCAGGGCAAAGCTATGCGAAAAGATCACCAGCACGGCAAAAAACAGGCGCAGCGTGTCGAAGCTGTTGTCGGCGTGCCGGCTTCCGTCTTTTGTGGTTGACATTTCCGCACCTCATGGCCGGGTTATTATCCCAGGGAGAGCAGGGACTTCTCGATCTGGGCCGCTCTCAACGTCAGCGAGTCTGTCTTTCAGTCAAAACGGCGCTTCAGATTCCGAAGCGCAACCGGACCGCGGCTCGCGCCGCGTGCGCGCCTTCGTACAGCTTGCCGAAAGTCAGATTCTTCACGTGGTCGAGGGCGGGCCTTTGCCCCGGCTCGGTGGGATGCAAGCCGATCTTGCGCGCATAATAATTTGTCCGGTAGGCGCCAACCGCGTCGTTTCGCACCCGCTTGAAATTGATGCTGACGGATACCGAAACATTGTCGCCGTTCTTTACCCAGTGCGGGAAGGTGGCTGGATTGAAGACGCCCACGCCGGGGGAAATCTCGTAGCGCCAATGCCCATCCGATAACTCGTCGCGCCACCGGGGCGCCAGCAGGTGTCCCGTCCAGTAGCTCTCCATCTCCTCCGGAGTTAGGATTTCCGGATCGTGCGCATTGTACAGGAACACCGATTTCGCGCCCTGTACCTGGGCCAGGAAATTGGCCTCGCTGTCCAGGTGATAGGGCGTGATGCGGTTGGGAGAAGTGATGAAGATGGTCAAAATCGGATCGCGATACCGGCGCCGCAAATCCGCGCCCGTAAGCTCCGACAGCTCCGAGATGAATAACTCCAGAGCCGCGCGGTACTCCGGCTCCTCGTGAATGCGCTTGAGAATGATCCAGTTCTTGCTTTCCCCGATCCGCTCCAGCGCCTGGACCAGAGTCATATCCGCGGGCTTGTTGCCGAAGTAGCCGTTCACCACCGGTTCGCCGGTTTCGTAGTGGCTCTTGTGCTGGCGCTTTTGCATGCAGCGCTCAGCCAGCTTTAGCAGCGCCGGCATTTGAAAGATCTCCATCGTATTGAGGGCATGGCGGAACTCAAACGGGCGGTGGTCGAAGTTGGCCGCAAACAGTCTGCCGGTCTCGGTGTCGCGGGGGAAGACGGCCGGCGCGGCCGCTGGATGGATAGCTGTAGCCATTGAACCTCCTGGGTCCACGCACTCGGGGAGTGCCGGTTGGAATTGCGGGAAACTGGGATCGCCGCAGGATTTCGGGGCCGAGTCTGGCCGGTCGCGGGGAAGGCGGTCTTGTTACTCGGCCTGCGGCAAGCGGTTTCGCGCCGATGCGGCCGGTTGCCCCATGGTTGCCGCCGCGCGGGCTTCGCCCTTGTCACTCCCGCCAATCGGTGCGGGAATAGCTGCGTCCTTATCAGATTCGATGGGAAAAGCTGAGAATTGTTTCAAGAAATTGTCACTCCCGGCCTCTATTCGGTTTTGGCTGCGGCACAACGGACGCTTCCGCGCAGGCTGTTTCGGAGGCCGCATAACTGGAAAAGCGGCCTCGGCTGGAGAAGGACTTAGGAGCCGGTTCCAGCAAGCACCACCCCGACGGTGCGCAGAATGATCTTGATATCCAGCCAGACGCTCCAGTTCTCGATATAGCTCACATCGAGGGAGATATAGCTATCGAAGGAGGGGTCCTGGCGCGACTGCACCTGCCACAGGCCGGTGATGCCGGGAGTTACGTCGAGCCGGCGCAGGTGGCTGAGCTGGTATGCCTGCACCTCGCTGGCCAGCGGCGGGCGCGGACCGACGATGCTCATGTCGCCGCGCAGGACATTGAAGAACTGGGGCAGCTCGTCCAGCGAATACTTGCGCAGGAAGCGGCCCAGCCTGGTGACGCGGGGGTCGTTGGCGATCTTGAACAGCACGCCGTCGCGCTCGTTCATGTGCATGATCTCGGCGCGGCGTTTTTCCGCATCGTTCACCATGGTGCGGAACTTGATGCAGCGGAAGACGCGGGCTTTCTTGCCGAGTCGTTCCGAGTGATAGAAGACCGGACCGCGCGAATCCAGCTTGATGGCGATGGCGATGGCCAGTAGCACCGGCGAAATAGCGATCAATATCGTGCTGGAAAGCATCATATCGACCAGGCGCTTGAGCAATAAGGCGATCTCGGGCACGTGACCATGCTGCAATGGAATGGTCGGGAACTGGCCGATGTACTCGATGGGGTTGTCCCAGACCAGCCCGTCGTACATGTCCGGAACCACGCGCAGGTCCACGCCGTGGACACGGGCCTGCTCCAGCATCTCCTTGACGACACCGCGCTGCTCACAGGGCGCGGTAAAGAACACTTCATCCACAAAATGCTTGCGTGTGTGCTGGAAGAGCGTGTCGAGCGTGCCCACCACGTCGTCCGCGAGATCGCCAAAGCGGGGGCAGCCGCCCGGGAACGCGATGAAGCCCTTGAAGTTGTAGCCGAAATGCCGGATCCTTTCCAGATGATTGCGCAGCGCGCGCGCCTCCGGGCCGGTGCCGACGATGAACACGTTGCGGCTGCCGATGCCGCGCTCGAAGCGGCGGTAGAGCAGCAAGCGATAAACGAACCGGCGCAGGCTGAGCCCAATGGTGACCAGCAGGATCGTAATGACCACGATGCCGCGGGGAATGTCTTCGGCGTTAACCATGAAGAGCGTGCCGGTAAGCAGCAGCCCGGAGATAAAGCAGGCCTCCACGCTCAGCCTTTGCTCATGAAGAATGCCGCTCAGGCGCGCGGGCGTATACAAATGAAACCTCCGGCTGGTGATCATGAGCGCCGCGGCAAACCCGCACAGGGCCGCCAGCGGGATTCTTATCGAACTGCCTTGAAAGAAAATGCCATGCCAGAGGCTCTTTGCGCCGGCTGCCGGCCCCGTGTGCCGCTCGTAGAGCGTGACTAGCGCCGCAGACACCAGGATGGTGATCGCATCCATGACCATCCACAATGCGACCATGCCTCGCGAGATGCGCGAAGAACCTGCCGCGGGCCTTTCCGCCCATTCCTGGGAGGAAGTCATGTTGGTGGTGATTCTTTGCCAAAAACCGGATGTTGCCATATTCGTTCCGATGACCTCGCACAGTGAAGGATTCAGGGGACAACGCGGATACTGGCTCCCGCGAAAAACGTCCGGCGCGGAGACGGAGGAACCGGCTCCAACAGCTATTTGGACCTGGGTATCGAGTTACGCGAATTCCCGGTCGACGATAGAACTCTCAGATATCCGAAGGGGGACGATCTTTCATAACTATCCGGCCAACTCAGACGCTGTGCCCGTGTGGGGTAGAATCGAACCCGGAGGAAGACTGCCTTGAATCGGAGTACACGATGGCTCCAGTCCCGCCCGGCGGTCGGGAATCCGAGCGTGCGCCTGTTCTGTCTGCCCCACGCGGGAGGCGGCGCCACCGCATATCATTCCTGGAACGCCGAGCTGCCTGCCTTTGTGCAGTTATGTCCGGTTCTGCTGCCCGGCCGGGAGACGCGTCTATCCGAACCCCTTTACACCCGGATGGAACCGCTCCTCGACGCCATGGATCGGGAGCTGCGGCCCTGGCTGGACATTCCCTACGCTTTCTTCGGACACAGCATGGGTGCGCTGCTGGCCCTCGAATGGGCGCGCAGGCTAAGGCGCGATGGACATTCCATGCCTGCCTGCCTCTTTCTTTCCGGCCGCCGCGCACCGGATGTGCCGGGTGATACCAGGCTTCTGCACCCGCTCACCGATCGCGAATTCGTCGCGGAGTTGACTCGCCTTTACGATGGAATCCCGCCGGAGTTCATGGGGGATGCGGCGTTCACTGAGGTCTTTCTGCCCATTCTGCGAGCCGATATTGCTGTAGTCGAGAGTTATTGCTTCCAGGAGGATGAACCGCTGGACTGCCCGATGACAGTCTTCTCCGGGATAAACGATGCCAGCGTAAGCTGGGAGGAGTTGCTCGCCTGGAAGCGACATACAAGCCGGCGATTCGGGATGCAGGTTCTTCCCGGAGGCCACTTCTATCCCCAGCGCCCCCTGCTGCGAACGATCTCGGCAGCCCTGGCCGAGCTTGGTTCCTGATTCCGCTGCGGCAGTACCAGCCGCCGCTCAGCGCCTCCCCGCCAGCTGGGCGATCCTTCTGTTCTGCTCGCGCGCTTCCGCCGGGATGTGCGGCCGTCCCTTCACGGCCTGCTTGGCCCTCTGCATGACGGTGAAGGCCGTGCTCTTCAGGCGGTCGGATAAGGGATGCGCGCCGGGCGGATGCGGCAGGATGCCCGCGCGCCGGAGGTAGTAGTTCGCCCTGTACAGGTTGGCCCAGTGCCGGTCGTGAAACTGGAAATTGACGTTAAGAGTTACAGAGATATTGTTCTTGTTCCGCAGCCAGTGCGGGGCGTTGATGGGAATATGCACGCCGGTCCCGGGGCGCATGTGATAGACGATGGCCCTGGATTCGTACTCCGGCTTGTAGCGCGCCGCCCGATTGTCGGCGGTCCAGTAGACTTCAAGCTCCGGGTCGGGGACGATGTCCTTGTCGGCGCGGTCGAAGAGGTGAATCTCCTTGTCGCCTTGAAGCTGAAGGATCCAGGAAACCTCGCGGTCCAGATGGTATTCCGTTACGCGATTCGGCGACGTGATGAAAAGGATGGCCTCGAACCACTTGATCTTGCGCAGTAGTTCCGGTCCGGAGAGTTGCAGTATGTCGCGGATGCAGTTCTCCAGCACCTCGCGATATCCCGCCTCGCGCTCCACGTGCTTCAGGATGATCCAGGCCTGCGCGGAATCGATCTTGCGAATCAGTTCGGCGGCGGCCGTTCGCGGCAGGTCGGGGCGCACCGGCTTCTCGCCCGGCTCAATCAGCCCGTCGTTGAAATATACGTCTCCGCCGGGCAGATGGGGGGTGGAGCGGGTCGCAACCTTCTCCGCCAGATCCACCAGCCGTGAGAGCTCGAAGAGCGGGCTTCCGGCGAGATTGTGCTCGAATTCGTACGGCAGCCGGTTCAGGTTTTCTGAAAAGACATCGGACGCGCATTGGATGACGCGATCGGCGGATGCGTGCATGGAGCCCTCCCGGACCCTTGAAAGTCTGGAGAATTGGTTACGAGTTTGAGACGTGGGGTTTTGCTGCAAGTACCGGAATTCGCCGCCGAAAGGGCGAACTTTCGCCAACCGGCGATTACAAGCTGGGCTTATTTACATCAGAACAGCATTCCCAACCCGAAGAAGCTGAACGCTTTTTTCTTTTCCTCCGGGATAGCGGGCCGGCCGCAAACGGATTGTGTCATCTGCCGGATTACCCGTGAAATCTGCGCGCCATCTTCGCTGAGCGGTGTGGCCGTGTTCTGCATCCGCCGCACGGCGGCATAGTTGTTAGGGATTCTCCAGTTGGCCGGCCTCTTAAGAACCCTCGCAATATGTTCTTCATCGATATCCAGGCTGCGAGCGTCACACCGGTTGAGCACGATTTCGAGTTTTGGGCTGCCCGCGGCCCCGAGTTGCGAGATCAGGCGATGCGAGTTGCGCAGTTCGGGAATGCCGGCCTGCGTAACCAGGTATATGGTGGCGGACTCGTCGAACAGATGCTTGCCCTGCATGTCGAGCCTCGATCCCGCGTCGACCACCACATAATCGAATTCCCGGCGGGCGACTGCCAGCAGCTTGTCGATGGCCTCGACCGAGACATACGTGGGGCCCAGTTCATGGGGCGCCGCCAGTACGCTTAACCCGGAGTCATGCTGCGCCAGCAAGGTGGCGAGAAAATGCGAATCGAGCCGGCCGGAATTCTGAAACGCGCTGACAATCGAGTGTTCAGCCCTGATTCCCAGGCTGATCGCCGCGTCTCCCAGGGGAAGATTGAGATCGATCAACAGGGTCCTCTGTCCTTGCTCCCCGGCCAGCGACAGGGCAAAATTGCAGGCCAGAGTTGTGACTCCGGAACCGCCCTTGGCGCCGAGAAAAACGAGCAGCTTGCCGTCGGTCTTCCTCACCGGGCGAACCGTTGAAAGCATAGCCGATGCCCGCACCAGAGCTTCGTCCATCTCGCCGCAACTAAAGGGCAGCGACAGAAGCTCCCGGGCGCCGGCGCGCATGCAGCGGACCAGCAGGCCCGGATCGGCATGCGCCGAATAGACCATGGCGATGGCCAGTTCATGGCTGCAGATGGTCTCTACCAGGTCGAGGGCGTACTCCAGATCGCTGTCCAGGTCCACAAAGACGAGGTCGAAGTTATGGCCTATCACCCTAGGTACTTCGCTGAGGGCGGGATAGTAAGCGGTGAACTCCCGGACGGGGCCGCTGTGACACTCGCTCAGCGCGGTCATGGCCGCCTGGCGGCGTTCATCGTCCGGGCTGATGACCGCGATGGACAAGACGCTCATGCTCAAAGCATCGCTGAGCTGCATGTGGTTTGACATGGCTGATTTGATCCTCCAGTTGCGTGCCGCGTCATCGCGGTATGGTGTGCTTATTGAGTTGCCAGTTCAAGATCGCCTCTTTTTGGCGCCGATTCGCCGGGGCTGCATCGGTTGATAAGCATTGGGTGCATGGCTGCTGCGCGAGTCCTTCAGCGCCGCGTCCTCCGCTTCGTCCCCATCGGCTCGATCTGTCCGCGTTGCGGCCCGTCGTTCAATCTGCCGGCCATGCTTTCAAAGAAGCCTCGGCGTATGGGCCGGGCTGCGCGTGAAGAATCCCAGGATCCTCGCCGCGTAGCGTCCGGTCGAAAAACGCCACGACATAGCTGCGCACAATGTTCTGAATTCGCCGCGCGGGAATCGCGCCGCGGTGCGACAGAACGCGTAGCGGCGAAACCAGAGGCTGATCGGTGAAGTCCAGATGGGCTGCTCCCTTCACCGTAAGCAGGTAACCGCCGAATCTGCGCAGCGAAGCCTCCGTATCGGCTGCGTCGGTCTCGTCGAGAACGGCTTCCACCTTCGCGTCTGGACTCGGAGTTTCGCTCCCTTGGGCAGTGTCGGCGTCTATAGCCAGCAGCGGCTGCTTCGGACCCCTTTCGCGAATCGCGCCGAAGAACCACCCGTCCAGGTTCACCGCCGCGTGAACCCTCCGGTCTTCGGCGCACAGCGCGGTGGCCGCCGCTCCGCCAAACGAGTGTCCTATGGCTCCTGACCTGTTCGTGTCCAGGCGTCCGGACCACGGTGAGCCGGCGGCGCGGTTCATGGCCTCCAGGCGATCGAGAACGAATCGCTGATCCGCTACCCACTTCGCCAGCTCCTGGTTCCAGACTGCCCTCACGCGCTCCGGTGTGCTGCTCTCCGGAGCGTCGATTTCGTCGCTGGCAATTCCATGCACGACCCGCCCGTCCGGAAACGCAACCAGGCTCGCGTTGTAGGTGTGATCGATGCTGGCGACGACATAGCCCTGACTGGCCAGCTCCTCGGTCAGGAAGGTGTCGTTGGTCCGCCTGCCCCGCCAGGAATGGTTGAAGAGGATAACGGGAAACGGTGCTCCCGCGCTCGCCACCGGGGCATCCACTCGCGAATTGGTTCGCAGCACGCTCTGGTAGGAGCTGAACGGGTTGGTCTCTCGCGGCTCGCGGTAACGGGCGAGACGGTTATGCGAGGGCTCTGCGGGATACCAAAGCTGCACCATCAGTTCACGGCGTGATCCGCTGGCCTGCGCTGCATCCTCAATGCGCGCCGGGTCCTTGAAGTACAGGATCGACGTGCCGACCGGATAGGGCCCCGTCGGCGCGGGCAGGCGAAACATTGGCAGCAGAAACGAGAACAAGACGCTCGCGGATGCGAGCGGCAGCGCCGTCCAGGCTGCGAATCTCAGCCGTCGATTCCGGCTCCCGCCCGGCTTCCAGGCCGCGAGGCAGAGAATCCCGGCGGCTGCGTAGGCGGGAATCATCTGCCAGTGCGCGCCCTCGAAAATCGCGTGCGCCGCTGCGGCCAGCAGGACGGCGGCCAGAAGCAAGCGACCGGTTCGCGGCCAGCGGCCCGCCAGCAGGCATACGGCGGCTGCGGCGATCAGCAAAACAAGGGTAAGTTCCAGTGGGCGCATAGACTGAGTGCGGGTTCATAGCCGAGGAATCGCCTTCCTCCCCAGGTCGCTCCGAGCGCACCGGGGTGGTTCGCGTTCCCGCCGTCAGGCGCGGGCTCTTTCCCGCCGCACGGAGTCTTTGGCGGCAGTTGAACGGCGCTGCCGGTACGATTGCTCATACCTGTGGAGTTCTTTCCTCAAGGCGCGATCCGCTCGCTCCAGGCTGATCTTGTTCAGAACCACCGCCACGCCGGCGACATCCAGGCGTTCGAGGAGGCGGGCGGCGCGATCCAGTTCCTGCTTGGTCGTCGCGCTGGACCTGACCACAAGAACCGTGACATCGGAGATCCGCGCCAGGTATTCGGTATACGCGGAGATCGGCAGCGGACTGGCATCGATCAGAATCGCATCGTACTGATCGCCGGCGCTGAGCAACCCCCGTGCCACTGGATTGAGGGTTGGCGCTTCTTGTCCCATGCGGTAATCCGTGCGGTCTTGAACCGCTGCGATCGGCGCCAGGGCGGTGATCCGCGTCTCGTCGGTCTTGTTCCGCCTTTGCAGAAGCGGCTGGGAACGCCAGGAAACGTCGTCGGGACCAGTTTCCAGCCCCTCGGATGCCGATGCCATGATGATCTGCGTCCGCAGATCGAACGTGCGCAGCTTGTCGCTCAGCTCTCTCACCACGGTGCTCGTTCCGCTGCCATGCGCGGGAGATGTAAACAGAAAGACCCGCGCCCCCGAGTTTCTGACCGCATGATCGATGCCCGCGGCCAGACGCAGATGGTACTCGCCCGCAATCTCCCGGCGGAACTCGCGATTGTCAAGCAGCACGCCCAGGGGATGGAAGCCCACCACCTGCTCGACATCGTGAGCGGTGAATATTCTGTTGTCCAGCAGGTCGATCCCAACCGGAACGCCAACCGCGCAGGCAAGACTCATCATGAGCAGAGCAAGCAAGTAGAGTCGCAGCCTGCTGGTCTCCGGGTTAAGCGGGGTGAGCGCCCTTGAGGATACATGGATCGACCCCGGCGAACTGCTTTCAAGTTCCAGATCGCGGATGCGGTCGTCGATGGCGCTATATGCCTTTTGCAGGCTGTCGATCTCCGGCCCCAGCGCCGCGGCTCTTTGGAATTTGGGCGCGACCGTGGTAGCCGTGTGCGTTCTTTGCGCCAGTTCCTGGGTCAGGTTGAGTTCGATCATGCGCGTGCGCGCAACTTCCTGGCGCAGCCTTTCCTGGAGGTGCTCGCCGGCCTTGTGTCTCAGGTCTTTCATCTGCCCGTCGATCGAATCCAGCTCGTCCTTGTCCTTCTGGTAGATCGGATGATCCGGCCGCAGGCCGTTCATCTCTTCTATCAACGCGGTTCTCCGGCTGTTCAATGAGATTCTCACGCCCGACAGCCCTGGATCGGCAGCGATCGCTTCGTCCGCGTTTGCGTCCGTCACCGTCGTTCCCCCGGCGCTGTTGGCCTTCACTTCGGCGGTCAGTTGCGCTTCCGCCGCCTGGCGCTGCATGCGCGCGGTAACCAACTCGTCGCTCAGCTTTTGCAGAGTCTCGTCATAGATGTTCGTTGAACCCTCTTTGGTTGAAAGCGTGGCCACGCCCAGCTGCTGCATGAGCTGCGCCTGTTCCGCCAGACGGTCATCCATCTCCTTCTGCAGCCGGTCCTTTTCCTGCCGGAGAGTACTCAGGCGATCGTCCAGCCCGTAAAACTCCTCGCTCTTCATGCGTTCCACGTAGGTGTCAGTGACCGTGTTCACAATCTGGGCAAGATCGGTGGGCGTATCGCCATGCAGCCCGATGGACATCTCATAAGTCGAACCGACTCTCTTTACTTCAAGCCTCTTCTGCAAAGCCTCAATCTCATAGGGCAGCGCCGGGCCCTCATAGGACGGCGGCAAGCCTCTCCTGCGGCGCACGGCCAGGGGCAGCTTCGCGATGGCGTCCGCGACAATGTCGTGGCGCGTCACCGTCTGCACCTGGTCCTGCACATAGGAGTCGTAAGGAAGTTCGACCTCGGTGTCGCCGGCCAGAATCTTGGGAAACTTCGGCGACAGATAGACCACGCTGTGAGACTCGAAATCCGGCTTGGCCTTCTTCCAGACGACGAATGCGCCGCCGGCAAGAACGGCTAGGAACACCAGTGCGGCAATGTGCCAGTGGCGGCGGAGACTGCCGGGCACATTGATGGCCGGACGCGATCCTTCAGGCGAACCCCCGCTCCGGCGAAGTGGCGCCGATGACAGGCTCTTCGAGCCTCCGGGGAGCGAATTGTCAGACGTTGAATTCATCATGATCGAACCTTTCCAAGTCACCGGGCGGCCATGGCCGCAAAACTTCCCATGGTCAGGAAGGGCGCCAGTTGCTGCATCACAAAGCCCATTTTGGACAATCCGCTCTTGGGCACGTAGACGATGTCGCCGGGATAAAGCGAGACTTCCATGCCGCCATTGGGCTTCAGTAGATCGTTGAAGCGAACGTACTGAGTCTTGCCTCCCTTGGAGCGGTGCACGATCTGAATCTCGGGATTGCCGCCGGCATTGTCGCTAACCCCGCCCGCTTCACCCAGAACCGAGGCCAGCGTCGAGTCGTGCTTCAGGGCAATCAGCCCCGGATGCTGCACTTGTCCCATGACGGTTATGTTTCTGGTCGACAGGGCGGGCACAAACACCACGTCGTTGCGGCGCAGGCGAAGGTCTGCCAGCGGGCTGCCCGACGCCAGCAGCTCCTGCAGGTCAACCCAGTACACCTGGTCTCCCCGGTAGATTACGCATTGCTCGGGGACGCTGCCGTCGGGGCGGGTTTCTATGCCGCCTCTGGAGAGCACCTCCAGCAGGGTCGGCGTCTGGTCGAAGCTCACCATGCCGGGATTCTTCACGTCTCCCAGCAGGGTGACGTGATTGGAGCCGTATTTCTCCACCTGGACGGTCGCCGCCAGCTTCGTATAGTAAGGCGACATCGCCTCCACGACCTTCTGCCCCGCTGCTTCGCGGGTCAGGCCGGCGAGCTCGATCGGCCCAGCCAGCGGCAGCGTCACGCGCCCGTCAGGACCAATCACATCCTTGCTCGCCAGGTCGGGACGGCCGGGAAACTGGATGGAGATTTCATCCCCTGCTCCCAGGGTGTATTCCTCGTCCGCGGCCGGCTCGAACCTGCGCAATGCCTCGATCGGGTTCAGTTTCAGCGTCGGACCGGGCTGGTTCGCCTGGTTGGGATCGCCGCTCGCCGGCACGGTCCGGGGCGAATCGTCGGCCGCCGGCCGGTCGTCCGCCTGCGCGGCTCCGGAGGGCCGCGGAAAGGCCAGGCCGAGCGCCAGTGCAACAACATAGCCCAGAGTGAGCGCATAACGTCTATTCAGCAGATTCACGGATAACTCCTTCAGCGCTTATACGGCGCCGCGGTTGGAGAAGCGGGCGGCCAGCGGCGCCGCCAGGGTGGAACTTCGCTGCGATGGCGCGTTCACCCGTCGCGCGCCGGTTCACTGACCGTCTCCCGGAACGTCGCGCGCCGTGCGCACCCATGCGGAATCCGCGCGGGAGGCCCGCCATACGTCAGGGAAAACCCACAATTTCCATAAGCAATAGGCCGGAGCGGTCCCCAGGACTCTCATCATTCCCCAGAAGCCGGGACCGCAAGCGGCCGCCGCGATAACATGCGCGCTCAGCACTACAAGCGCCCCCAGGGCGTAAAGCCTGAGCGCCGCCACCGGCAGGCATGCGGCCGCCAGCAGCAGAAATACCTCCGTGGCCATAGGCGCGGCCAGCAGGTCGAGGAGCGGCTCGATAAGCCGCAGCCGCCCGCGCAGCACGTCTCCCATCAGCCGCGGAGCCCATCGCCTCATCATCCGCCGCCGGCCGCCCTCCCATCGCGCGCGCTGGGTGCGCGCGCCACGATCGGAGCGCGGCATCTCGGCGCTGACCGCGGCCGTTTCGACAAACTCCACGCGAACGCCGGCCCGAACCAGAGCGAGATGGTACTCAAGGTCCTCGACAACGGAGTAGGCTCCGTATGGAATCCGCGCCAGCACATCCCGGTGAAGAGCGAAGCCGTTGCCCAGAATCCCCGCCGAAAGACCCAGGCGCTCCCGGCCGCGGGGACGAATCACGTTGAATCCTCGAAAGGCAAGCGTCATCAGCCTGGTGCGGCAGTTCTCCTCGGAGTTGCAGATCTCATAACGGCACTGCACGGCTTGCGCACCGGCCAGAAACCTCTGCCGCACCGCCGCGATCAGGCCGGGGCTGACGACCGAATCGGCGTCAATGACCAGCACGGCCTGCGACGGCCCTGCCAGAGCGGCGGCAAAGCCATAACTTAGCGCACTGCCTTTGCCTGTCCGTTGGGGATCGTTCAGCGCCAGAACCCTCGCTCCGGCAGCCTCGGCCTCCGCCGCCGTCGCATCGGTGCAGTTATGCGCGATCACCACCAGATCCGCGCCCGGCCCGGCTGAGGACGCCAGGCTGCGAATGCAGCGCCCTACCAGAGCTTCCTCGTTGTGCGCCGGAACCACCACAGTCAGCGGAAAATCCTCCGCTCCTGCGTGCTGTTCTCCTTTGCGCGCAACCGGCAACAGAGAGGCTGCGGTCAGAACGAAAAGCTCCGCGAGCAATGGTAGCGTCGCCAGCGCCAGCGCGATCCCCAGGATGTCGAACACGTACGATAGAAGCATTCGATCGTTCTCCACATTGCCTTGAAGTTGTGAGCTCCTGTTGCACGCAAGCCCGCGCCAGCGGCTCCATCTCACTTACCGCAATGGCGCGTCTGGATTATCCGCCCGCCGCGCCGCTGCCTGCCTTCGCCAGGTATTTATCCCGCATCCACGGGGACCAATTCCTCGTTGAGAGCCTCCGCCTTCAGTTTCCTTGGCGACAAGACTGGGATCGATTCAACTTCCAGCCCGCGCCGCAGCAGTTGCTGCACCTGGCGATACACGTCGGGCACTTCCTGAACGTGAATCGGAATCAGCTTGCCGCCAATCTGGCAGAACGTCCAATCCTCTCCCAGTTGCGGAGCCGGCAGCGACTCCGGCTGGATGCGGCGCAACACCTCGGCGACCTTGGGGGCCATGCGAAAGAAGAGCCGCAGCCGGGAAGCGCCCACAACATGGGTCAGAAGCCGGTCCAGCCCCGCCAGCCAGAGTTCGCGCTTCCAAGACCGGGCAACGTTCATCACGTAGATGAGCGAGGCTAAGGCGTCCGCCCCGAGGTACGCGGTATTGCTCATGTCGAGCACTACGTGAGATCCGGCCAGAACCGCGTTGCGAACATCGGATTCAAAGCGCGGCAACAGCGTGCCCGTGAAATCGCCGTCGATGCGCAGGACGGTGGCCGTACCCACGATCTCTTTGGTGACGTGAGCCTGGTGGCGCCGTTTCCCCTGCATCGCCATGGCCGCAAGCTGCACCGGGAGATAACGCGCCAAACCCGCCGCATTGCTGAAATACCGCTTCGCCAGCCGCGACGGCTCCTGCATCATCCGGTAGAACCACTCCAGCCCGGAATGCTGCATCCATAAGGGCGCGCGGGGAACCTTGCCGCTCAGAAAGTCGAAGGAACCGCCCACTCCGATGCAGACCGGCACTTCCAGCCGGAACCGATGCATCGCCAGCCACTTCTCCTGCTTGGGGTTTCCAAAAGCCACCAGGAGAATGTCCGGCCTGGCCGTTTCGATCCGCGCCAGTATCTCTTCGTGATCCATCTCTTCGAGTGGCTGATGCTTCGGGCAGTAGCGTCCGGCAATGTGGACTCCGGGATAGTTCTTCTCCATCCAGGCCGCCGCTCCGGCGGAACTCTCTTCTTCGGCTCCCAGCAGGAAGATGCGATAGCCGCGCCGGGCTGACAATCTCGCCAACTGCGGTACCAGATCGGCTCCTGTCACCCGCTCCTTCAGCCCCGCCCCCAGCAGGCGCGATGCCCACACCAGCGGCGCGCCGTCGGCCAGCACGAGATCGCAGCGGCAGAGCGTCTCATGCAGTTCCTCGTCGTGGATGGACTTCATGATGAAATCCACGTTGGCCGTTGCAATCTGATGGAAACCGCCCTCCGCAATGCTGGCCTCCACCGCGTCCAGAACTTCTTCCATCGTCAGGTTGTCAAGCGCCACACCCAGGATGGCTACACGGGGATCTTTTGATTTCGCCATGGTGATCGCTCCACGAGGCTTCGTTCAGGAACGGGCCGCTCCGCTCTTCGCGACTCGGTGGGAAGAGCGGTCGAACCCGCAGTTGGGGGAAAACGAGGCTACAGCGTTCTCATGACCGGTGTAGACAGGAGACAGGCAGTCAAGTGGCGTTTTCCCAGGAAAGCGCCCTGCTGCACGGTGACAAATTACTGGGGAAATGTTAAGAGCGCCGCGGTTCGCGGCGGCAGGTTATCGATGCGCCCTGACGGGAATGACTGGCATTTCCACGGATTCAGGCGCCCCACCCTCGCCGTCCGCCGCGGCGGATTCCTGCGGTTGGGATGGGCTTGCAACGATCACACTCATGGAGCGGAATCAGTTGTTCCGCCCGGCATGGCCGGTTCCACTCCGATCATGGACGGCTTCCACGTCGCCCAGGCTCAGCTCGGCCGAAATGGCTTGCGAGAATACAGAGATGGTAACGATCAGCCGCAGCCCGTTCTTGATCCGCGCCAACCGCCCCTGCACGCCGGCCAGCGGTCCCCGCGTGACCTTGACGAGAGCGCCCGGCGTCAGAGCGTCGCAGCGGTCGCAGGGCAGGTTGCTGCCGAGCGTGCGGCGAACAGCCTCGATCTCGACCTCGGAGATCGGGCTGGGCGCATGGTTCCCTCCCAGCAGGCGAACAACGCCGTTGGTCTCCAGCACCTTCACCCGGTTGCGCAGATTGGGCTCATAGTGAAGAAACAGGTAGCCGCTGAACGCCGGCACCTCGATCAGCTTGCGGCGATCCTTCCATTGGTGGACCTCCCGCAGCAGGGGAAGATAGGTCGTGAAGCCCTTCGTGATCAGACCCAGCGCTACCCGCTGCTCGCAGCGATAGGCAGTCTGTACCGCATACCAGGCGGGATAGGGATTCTGCGCATGCGGCATCTCCCCAACTTTAATTTCCGAGCTAAAGCAGGCTTCGCCCATGTCACTCCCATCCGAGTGCTGACAATTCAACTCAATTTGTCGAGAATGAAGTGGTAGCTTGCAAGAGCGAAACGCTCCTGGCACCAAAGCAACAGCGGCAAATGCCGCCAATCATTCATCGGTGGAGAAGGTTCTCGCCGACCCCCATGGTTGCCCCGAAATTGCCGGCTTCCTTCATGGTCCGTTCAAATAGCCACTCCGCATCGCACCCCAACACCCTCGCGATCTCCTGTCGCATATGCCGCTTGGGGACACGCACACCGTTAACGATTCGGCTCAGGTAAGCCTCATCGATGCCCACCAGCCTGGCCAGTTTGTTCTGGCGCATGCCGGTCGTGTACATTCGCAGCTTGAGATTGGGGTAGATACAGCGCTCCTTATCTGCCAGGGGAAGAGCAGTCTGCCTTGAATGCGCCGCTGGGTAAAGCGGCAGTCTCCCCAAAGCACTTGCGTTCAGATCAGTGATGGCCGTCACAGACATTCAACCAACGCCATCGATATACTTACGTAAGAGGAGCGTATGCGAAACTGAAAGAAATTGCCACCTATCTTTAGTACCCAACGATGATGCCTGACGTAATCTTTCTCTGGTTACCTTGCCGCCATGCCTCTCGCAATACGCAGATTCTGAACATCTTACAAATTCAGCCCAGCGATTCATGAAGAACTGCCGCGGGGTGCGGTTTTATACAGACTTTATGACTCACGCGAAAACAGCCTTACCACAGACCCGAAATGCTAGCAATTTATTGACACTTGGCGGTTGACTGGCCCCGTGTTGTGATACCCGGCAACCTGCGTACAATTTCTTGTTCTTAGATGCGGCGCAATTGCGCATCGATGCATTTCTCTTGGGCCGCAGGCGCTGCCTGCTCCGGAAACTCACAATATCCCGGCAATCCCTCCGGCGAAGCCGCTGATTGCGTCCTCATATCCAACCGGCCGCAGCACCACCGACCAATTCCCCGCCGGCGCGGCCACGGCTCCGGCAAACCCGTCCGTCAGTTCCAGATCCTCTACGCGCCAGCATGATTCCGCGCTGTCCTCCGTCGCGCCGCGCAACCTTGCCAGGCACGAAGGCCCTTGTGACACGTCCGCCCGATCCAACCCGCCCAGCAGTCCATAACCGGCTGCTTTCAATACCGCCTCTTTCCGCGTCCAAAGGCGCAGAAACGCAGCAGCCTGTTCCGCGGGCGTGGCCGCCGCCTCAACCATCGCCGCTTCCTCTTTTGTGAAATGCGCGGAAGCTATCTCCAGGGTCTCGATATCGCCTCGAATCGCCTCCACGTCGACGCCCACCTCTCCGGCGGTGGTATACGCGATCAATCCCAGCCCGCCGGAATGAGATACATTGAAATTCAGCGCGCCGCTTCCGGCGACACGCGGCTTGCCGCGGCCATTGGTTGTCAGAACGATCTTTTCGGGAGCCATCTCCAGATACCCGGCCAGCCCCAGCCGCAGCATGGCCCGGCATAGCCTGAATCGCAATGCGTCTCGCGAAAAAAGATAGCGATCCGCGCGCTTGCGCTCCTCGATGGACAGGATGTCGTCGAGGTTTGCTCCTGGACTCAACGGCCTGTCCAGATCGATCATCCAGATGTCGATCATCGCGGGCAGAGGCGGTCTACGAAGTGGAAAACCCTCGTTCATGGAGGTCCTTTTGCAGCAGGAAGATCCCCTGGGCGGCATGTGCAACCATCAGCTCGCGCGGTGGATGTTTCACACCGCGCATCCTGCCCATCGTAGCGTTGAGCCGAGTTATCGCCGGCCGGGATTCCAGGCGCTGCCGGCGATTCAACTTCACAGCCCCGGTTTCTGAATTCACTGTTTTCTGCAAGGCGAAAGACGGCCCGTCAAGTTCCGCCAAGGAGGCGTCCTCAGAAGGCTATGCATATCTCCCCGCTCGTCATCCTTCTCGGCTGGATACCTGCCGGCGTCTATCTCTTCCGCCGCTATCCGGTCCGCATTGCCATCCTGGCCAACTTTCTCGGCGGCTGGGCGATTCTTCCCGGCGCCAACTATCGACCGGCCGCAGACAGCTTTCCCTATTGGATTCTCGGCGTCTGTCTCCCGACGGACTATTTTCTCACCAAGGCCACGGCCACCGGACTGGCCGCTCTGGCGGGATTCCTTCTTTTTCACTCCGCGGATTTGAGAAGATTCCGGCCGGGCATCTGCGATCTTCCCATGGCCGTATGGTGCTGCGTCCCGCTTCTGTCGGCGGCCGCGCATTGGAACACGCTTCATGAGGGTCTTCTGGGCGCGACCTACCAGACCATCGCCTGGGGTGTGCCCTGGCTCCTGGGCCGCATCTACTTTTCCCAGGACGACTCGCTGCTGCTGGCCGCCAGGGCATGCGTCGTCGCGGGAGTCTGTTACATCCCGATCTGTCTCTTTGAAATTTGCGCCGGCCCTCAGCTCTATGCGTTCCTCTATGGTTTTCAGCCCTACCGCTGGGTGGGCGCGCAACGCTATATCGGCTTTCGTCCCATCGGCCTTCTGGAGGACGGAAATCAGCTGGGCATCTGGATGGCGGCGGCTACCTTGCTTGCCGTCTTCCTCTCTTTCAACCGGCTGACGGGCCGCATTCTCGGCTTGCCCATGAGATGGGTCGCGGCCTGCCTGGCGGCGGTCACGCTGCTCTGCCAGTCCGCCGGCAGCATTCTTCTGCTCCTGTTTCTGCTGCCTTTGACGCTCGTGAAGCGGCGCTCTGTCCAGCGGGCGTTTGTAGCTGTACTGATCTTGGGCGTACTGGCATTCGCGCTCTTCCGCATGACCAACCTCGTATCCCTGCGCGCGCTGGCGCAGAGGAACGCAGTGGCCCATTCCGTCGCCTCCGCCTTGAACAGCATGGGCCGCCACTCGCTCGTCTGGCGGTTCGCCCGTGAAGAGAGCCACATCCGGGTGGCGCTCCAGAGGCCCCTGCTCGGGTCCGGACAATGGAACTGGTGGCGCAACAGCGACTTCCGGCCCTGGAGCCTGTGGCTGCTGGTATTCGGCATGTACGGATTGGTGGGCCTGACGGCTTTGGGAACGATCCTGTTTCTGCCGGTCGTGCGCGCCGTCTGGCCGCCCGCTGCGGGGGATGCTTCCCACCGGCCGGATCTCCGCCTGGCGCTGGCCGCCCTCATTCTCATGGTGGCCATCGACGACCTTCTCAACGGAGCAATGATTCTTCCCTATCTTCTTATCATGGGCGGAATGGCCGCGGCTCGCGAATCGAACGGCGCCGGCGGGGCCGTGCTCAACACGCATTCGACAGATCGCTGATGGGTACGGCCAAGAGATCCGCGGCGCTGGCTCGATCGGAAGCCTGAACACAAGCCTACGCCAGGCCGGCGAGACTCGCGGCGTCTTCAACCAAAGATCTGGCCATTGGAGGAATGTGCCTCGGGCTCCGCAATCCGGGAGGAGGCCGGAACGCCTTCCAGGCGTACAGACACATTATACCTCTCACGTTGCGGCGAGAGGCGAACCACTCGACGCAAGGTGAAGAGTCACTTCACGAATCCAGCCCAATCGACACTCGAAAGGCCCGGCAGAATTCCATCCCCAGAGCTCGTTGGGCGCCCTGCGGGCTTGCGCTTCCGTCAAGACCCGCCGAATCCATCCGATCCGGTGAGGGTGCTGAACGCGGTAATCGCCTCAACATCAATCTTCTTCAGCTCAGGCGCAACCCACTCTTTCCTGGGCTCAACATTGGTTTCCATTCGCACCTCCTATGAAAGATGGCAACGGGAGAAATATAAACGATGTCCCGCGCGAATGCAAATCAGAGCAAGACAACGAAAGAAGTATTCCACAGCCGGAAGCGCCGCAACCGTTCCGTTCCCTGAAACGGCACGTCTTGTCGGTGGAAGCAGGGGGCTCTGCAGACCGGGCAGTTTTTCGGTCGACCGGCGGCGCTGCCCGACTGCCCGAAAACCGCGCCGCGGATTGATCGGAGCGTTGCGCTACCCGTCCGCCGGCCCGCCGCGCAGCACGCGGCGCCAGAACCAAAGGAAGGGACGCAGGGGCGCATAGGCCCAGAAAAAACTGTCGGGAAGGCGGAGCACCCTGAAATCCTCACGGCGATACGCAAGATCCCCCAGGCTGTCCCGCCATGTTCGATGAGGCCGAACCAGCCTATCGTAGCGATTCAAGCGAAGCCCATCCCGGAATGTAGCCAGAACGCCGCGCGCCGCGGGATCTTCAGGAACCTTGAGGGCATGAAGCGGGCTACGGACCAGGAACGGCGGCAGATTCTTCCAGGGATCTCCCGGCAGTTGCGGCGCAGCCAGCCCGCACACATCCTTCAGGAGGCGCAGGCATGCCAGCAAAGGCCGTTCCTGGCCTATGCTTAGTGCCCGGTCGAAGGCTGCCTGCCAATCCACTCGTCCCTCGGCATGGATGCGCGCCATATCTCCCAGCCACTTGGCGCGGCACCAGGCATGTGTTCCTCCGTGGCTGCATAGGTAGAGCACGAGGTCGATGGGGTTCATGGCCAGGTAAGAACATCCTTGCCATGCCGAGGGGACGTTCCTGGCCCATTTGGCAGTCGATTGGCCGGGAGTCTCCCAATGGCTACGCCAGTGAAGCTCCAGAAGGCAGTCCCCATGGGAATGAACGAAGCCGATGTCGTGCTCGTGCCGCAGGAGGCTTTCCCATTGGCGGGGACTCAAGGAAAGGTAGCCGGAGTCCAGGCGCCAGCCCATCTTCTCCAGGCAGGCTTGCGCCCTGGGAACGTCCTCCAGCGTGACCGCCAGATCCAGGTCACGGGACTGGCGAAGCCCCACGTCTCCGTATAGATCGAAGGAAAGGATCGGCCCTTTGAAGGTCATCACGGGAATTCCGGCGCGGTTGAAGGCCCTCAGAACCCCCCCCAACAGCATGGATAGCTGTACGGCCTGCATCCGGCAAGCGTCGCTGCGCTTCTGCAACTCCCGCTTCGCAGGCTCCGGAATCTCCAAACCCGGCACTCGCCTCAGGGCGGCCCAGCTCAGCGCCGGGGTGCGGTGACGGTCAACCAGGCGAAGATACTCCATCCAATCCAAGCCGGCCCGGATGGCTTCGCGAATGGCTTCCTCCTGCTTTTCCTGCCAGCTGGCTGGAGCCAGCCAGGATGTGGCGATAATCAACCGGAACGCGGGGCTGGTTCGCTGCAGCCAGGAGGTCTCAGCCATGGGCGATCTCCCGCATCTGGGCGGCCCAGGAACCGGCATACGCTCCGCCCAGCGCCACCAGCTCCGCGTGGGTTCCGGATTCCACCACGCGGCCCTGGTCCAGGACATGAATGACATCGGCGTGCCTGGCCGTGGTAAAGCGGTGGGTGATCATGAGCGCCGTCCTGCCCGCGGTGAGGGCGCGGAAACGGCCCAGCCAGTCCTGCTCGGCCCAGGAATCCATGGAGCTGGTGGGCTCGTCCAAGATTACCAGCGAGGCCCGCCGGAAGAAAGCCCGTGCCAGGGCAATGCGCTGCCATTCGCCCCCGCTCAGCTCCGCGCCTCCAAACCACTTTCCCAGCAGCGCTTCAAGGCCGCCGGGCAGGCGTTCGATGGGCTCCAGCGCGCCCGCATCCTGAGCGGCCTGCCGCACCCGGACCTGGTCGTCAAGTCCCTCCAGATCGCCAAAGGCAATATTCTCGCGGACCGAAGCGTGATAATGCACAGGATCCTGGAAAAGGACGGCTATCTGACGACGCAGTGCGGCCAGATCCTGCTCTCGCAGGTCGACCCCATCGAGAAGAATCCGTCCCGCATCGGGGTCGTAGAAGCGGCAAAGCAGCTTGATGATGGTGCTCTTGCCTGCTCCGTTGTGGCCCACCAGGGCTACAACCTTGCCTTTGGGTATCTCCAGGTCAAAGCCGTCCAGTGCCGGGTGGAAGCCTCCGGGGTAGGTAAAGCTGACGCCCTCGAAACGGATCGAGTCCCGCACGGGCAGCCCCGGCTCCCCAGCCGGACCGGGGAGAATGGCCGGCCCCAACTTCAGGTAGTCATCCAGGTTCTCAACGAAGAGCAGGCTGCGGTAGATCTTGCCTGCGCCTTCGAGGAGGGAGCGAAGGAGCATCTGGCATTGCTGGAAGGCCTGGAAGCAGAGCAGGAGGTCCCCCAGCCCAGCCTTTCCGGCGAGGGTCCGGTGCAACATCCAGCCCAGGCCCGCCAGGCTGCCGCCCCAGGCGAGGAACCCGGCTCCCAGTTCGGTCAGGGCTCCTTGCCGCACCAGGCGCAACCGCCCTTCCCGGAGGCTCTCCCGCAAGCTCTCGAAGGCCCCGCGGTGATAGGTTCCCAGATCGAAGAGGCGCAACTCGGCGGCTGCGCTCCGTTCGGTGATCAACCAATCAAGGTATCGGGTTCGCCGCTCCTGGCTGGTGTGTTCCAGGTACCAGCTGTGTTCCTTCAGAGTGTGACGGGCCACAAGAAGAAGTCCGGGGATCGCGGTGGAAACCAGCAGCAGGGGCAGCCATCCGGCGTAGGTCCAGAGAATCCCCGCCAGCACCAGGAATCCCAGCCCATTTTGAACCAGCGAACCGAGGCTCTCCAGCAGGGCCAGAGGCTGCGAAATGGCGTCAACCCGAGCCCGGTGCAGTTGATCGTAGGATTCGGCATGGTCGTAGAAGGCCAGGTCCAGACGAAGGGCCTGCACGTGAATCAGGCGATGCACCTCGTCCTGCACGCGCTCCGCCTGCACCTCCCGAACCCAGGAGAGAGCGCTCGACAGAAGCTGCCCGGCGATCCAAAGGCCGGCGATTCCCAGCGCCGGGGGCGCAATGGATGCCCATTCACGGGAGGCCACCAGACGGTTCACCAAGGCTCTCAGCAGCAGCGCCAGTCCAGCGGGAATCAGTCCTTGCCCCACCAGCAGAACGCCCCAGGCCACGGTCCACCATCCCGCCGCCCCCCAAACCAGGGCCAAAGCGCGACGGCCGGCGGGCAGTTGGCGAACGAATTGTCTGATCTGGCTGAGCAGCATGGATGGTAAAAGCCTCACGAAGGAGAATCGGCCAGACGGCGAAGAAAAAGCCCCACGCCCAGCCCGCGCAAGAGAATCATGCCCGCCTGCGCGGTGGTGGCGGGATCGACGTTTGCGACCAGATCCTCAAGGCTGCGGCGCATGGCTTGCATATCCAGGATTTCCCTGGCCTCAGGCATCGAATCCAGACAGTCCAGGCATTCACGGAGGGCAGACAGCTCCAAAAGCACCCTATGTCCCAGATCCGCGGCTTGGAGTCCTGTCCGCCGCCCTTGCAGCACTGGCTCAGGCAGACGGTTCCGGAAGGCGCGCCGGAACAGCCAGGAGCCTTGACCCCCGCGGCGAAACTGCTCGTCGGGAACCCGCAGAAGAAACTCGATCAGGGATAGGTTGGCGGTGGGATCAAGGCTAGAGACGGAATGCCTGGCTCCCATCTCCGACCACGTGCCCTGCCCAATACCAACGAACGGCCTGAAGAAAAGGAGGCGAGCATCCTCCGCAGGGGAGAGTATGAAAGTCCGATCGTGACTTGCCGCCCTCATCCGGCCATCCATATCCAACTTCAAAGCCATTTGAAGGTTGAGAGCCGAATAGGCCTGCCAAGGCCTGCTCCTCGGGCCGTGGAGACTCCTCAAGGCACGAAGCCCCGGCGTCAGCAAAGGCTTCAGCACTTGGCGCTTCAAGACAAGCCAGGGATTCGATTCGGCATGAAGCAACAGCCGCCAGGCTGTATCCCGGTGTCCACCGAGCAGCGCCAGCAGCGCCGACCCGTTTCCGGTCCAGGAGACGGTGGCATTGCCGATCGACCCGTTAAGCAAGACCCCGTCACCATCCCGGGCGGCGGCTTCCGTGATGGCCTGGAGCCAGTAGTGGTTGTTCACCGCATGGCTGGGACCGTCATGGACATCCAGAAGGTGCTCGATACCCTTGATGACCCCATATCCCGCCGCATCGACGGGCAGATGCTGGACATTTTCGCCCGCCATTACGGCCGTGGAGTGAGCCTGCTCCCACTCGTTGCCCAGCCTCTGCTGCCCGGCTCCGTCCGGCGCCAGCCAGGGTACGGAGGTATAGGCGGTTAGCCCACGGCCCTGGGCGGCGAGAATCGGTGCCGCCATGGCCACCACGGAACCGGAATCCCGGCCGCCGGAGAGCGTCGCCGCCACTGGCTTCTGGGTCCGCAGGCAGCTCTGAACCGCCCGTGTGTAGTGTTCCAGAAATGCCTCTTGGTACTCCTCATCCCGGCGATAGGCGAGCATCTCTCGACCTACCGGCGACCAATGCGGCCAGGTGCGGGTCCGGCCATCGGAACCGACGGTCATAGCGTGAGCCCACGCCAGACGCCGGAAGCCCTTGTAGGCGGTCAGTTCCGCATCGTGCTGCCAGGAAACCAGCACCTGGGCAAGGCGCAGGCGATCCGGCTCCTTGACCACGCCCGGAAGCGCCAGCAAAGCCTTGAGACTGGACGCAAATGCAACAAACCCTTTTCCCTCAAAGTAATAGAGGGTGGCGTTTCCGCAGGCGTCCCGGGCCAGCAAAAGGCGGCGTTCCCGCGCATCCCAGGCAGCCAGCGCCCAGTCTCCCTGCAGGTGTGAGCAGAGTTCGTCCCCCCAGTGATCGAAGGCAAGACTTACCAGATGGCCGTCGGAAAAGCGCGCAGCCTCCACGGAAGAGACTCGAAAAGCCTCCAGGAGAGCAGCCCGGTTGTCCAGCCGCGCCGCGCTGACCACGGGACCAAGAACGCCCTGCACGGGCTGCTTCTCGAAGGCATCCTCCGGGTTCGTCTCCAGCAGCAGATGCCCCATCCCTACCTGTCCCTCGACCTTGCAGTTCCCGCCGTGAGGGCCGTAGTAGGCCATGGCCGCCTTCATCCGCTCCAGCCACGAGGGGTCTGCCGGAGCGCCATCGTACCGGTAGATGCCGTAAATCCCGCTCATGCGCGTCTCCGGGCGAAGGTAGTGAGGGGCTGAAACTGTTGGTGGCCCGGCCCTCCAGTGACCACACACGAACCCAGGCGCAGCCATGCGTGGGCATCGAATCCCGCCGATTCACCCCGGCGCGCCCCAAAACTCACGGTCCCTTCCAGTCCCCGGCGGCGCAACATGCCGGTAGCGGCTAGAGCCTGTGCCAGGCAACGCCCGTCCCACGGCACCCTTTGCGCCAGAACGCTCACCGCCCAGCCCACCTCCTGCGCCGTGCGAAGATCCTCGGCCGTCGCCGTGGCGGGACTCTCGGCTCCAGGCGTCCCCAGCCAGGCTGCGATGCGCCGGAAGGGCAGGCAAGCCATGGCCACCCGGGCGATGGCGAGAGCGGCCAGGGCCTCCCACAGAAGCCGTCTCCGGGCGCCGGAGATGCGCGCATAGCGCCGCAGTTCATTCCACACGCACGAGGCCCTCCCGTTCCATCTCCCCCAGAAACCTTTCCAGGTCCGCGGCACAGGTCTCGCGCGAAACCCGGTATTCCTGGACCAGACGGTCCACCAGAGCCGAAAACGTCAAGGGGGTCTCCAGAATCTCCCAGATACTCCGGGCAGGTCCCTCCAGGCCGTAGTATGCCCCCGCATCGACGCTCATCAGGACCGTCTCCTGGTCGAGCTCTGTGGACAGCAGATTCTCCACGCGGGACAACTTACTTTCGGGACCGAATCGCATCTAGTTCTTCTCCTCCGCGCCGATTAAAGCAAAGCGTTGCGCCCAGGCAGATTCCAGGAAACCCGCCAACCCGTCGACCTCTTCCGGATTCCATCGCCGGGTCACGGCCACCAGCGTGGCCTGCTGCGCAATCAGACCCGCCATCCGCATCAGATCCCCTTGCGTTCCTTGCCCTTTCAGGTATTGAGGCCTGTAAAGATTTTCCAGGAGACACTGCACCCGGTCAAACCCTGAAAGCACCTCGAAAGCCGGTGTCTCCTCGGCGCTTGAACATCCCGGGTCGCGGAGGCGCAGAACATGGATGGCCCTGAGCGGCACGGGGTGAGGACAGTAGCCCTCACCCAGGGGTACTACGAACTTATCCACGTCGAAGCGCCCTTCCTGCGGAGATCCGAGCCGCTCAAACGCATCCGCGCAAAGACGAAAATGAGCCAGCGCGGGGAGAATCTGCAATCCATCAGGCGTCGGCTCCACGCCGCAAACATCGTCGCTGAGCAGCCGGTAGCCCTTGCGAAGGAACTGGGCAGCCAGCGTGGATTTGCCCGCGCCCTGCGTTCCAACGAAGATCATTGCTCCCCAGGGCGTCTCCACGGCGCTTCCGTGAAGCGGAAATATCCCTCGCTGGTAAAGAAGAGCGCCCATGGCCGAGCCCAGCAGAACGAGCCGGATTCTTTCCCGCGGAGCACCCGGACACGGCTCGATGAATATGCGGCGTCCTTCCTCCACACGGTACTGGGCCACGCCGGGCACCGCCAGGCGAAAGCTCCCCGGCCGAACCTCATAGTAGCCATTGGCGAGGGCTTCCGAGGCGGGCGGCGCCGGAGGCAGCAAGCGGATCGTCACATCGGCATCCCCTGCGTCTTGTTCAAGCGGCGGAAGCTCGGGGCAATCCAACTCCGCGTGGATGCGAAGACCGTAAGCCCAATATGCATTGAGGGCCATCTTCAACCTCGAAAGGCTTGGAAAATCAAGTATACCCGGATTTCCTTTTCGATTCATCGCTCTGAAACCTCCAAGTGGCATCATCATCAGTGTTTATAAGGACGGTAGCGAATCGCCGGGCTTTCGCGCCGCAAACGCTGATTTTTTCGGCGCAAGAGTTCTTTTTCCTTTGCACTCTGCGTCAGGAGCGGTATTATTGCCGGGGTTCCGGGTCGAAAAAGAGATTCCAGTTCAAGGTCCCAGAATCCGAGATAATAGAATCCAGGAAGTCCGCGATGAAACCAAAGGTCGTCGTCATTACCGGCGCCAATAACGGCATCGGTTTCCACCTAACCAGTTCGTTGCTCGCGGACGATTATCATGTAGCGGCTTTTGACCTGACCGGCGAGAATCTGGCAGACCTTGCAGAAACCTTCCAAGGGCGCTTCCGTTTCTACTCTTGCGACGTCACTGATCCGGTCCAGGTCAAAGACTCCATAGAATCGCTGGTGCGCGACTGGGGAACGATCGACATTCTGGTGAACAACGCTTGTCTGTGTATTTTTGCGCCCTTTGAGCAAAGAACTTCGCGAGAAATACAGCGGGAGTTCGATGTCAACTTCTTCGGCTATCTCCACATGATCCAGGCAGTCGTGCCGAGCATGAAAGCCCAGGGCAACGGCATCATCCACAATGTAAGCTCGAGCGTCGGCATTACGGGGTTTCCCGGGATTCTGGGATACGCTTCTACCAAGGGAGCCATCGAAGCCCTCACACGAACGCTGGCGCTCGAACTCGAGCCGTACGGAATCAAGGTCAACCTGATCCACCCGCCATTGACCAACACCCGGTCAGCCGCTCCGCTGGGAGTTCCCCCGCAGGTGATGGACGATCCCGCCCGCGTTGGACGCAAGCTGGCCAGGAAGATTCGGTCTACCGCGCCCATCGTCACTCCCGACTTCAAAACGGCCATGGCCCTTTTCGTCAGCCGCCATTTCCCCGGCGCAATGGGCCGCCTTATGGCCACGATGACTCAGCGCGCCAGGAAGGCCGATCGGGAGAAAGGCATGTAACCGGCTTCGCTTTGCGCCAGTTTCAAGATTCTGCGAATGGTGTGAAATCGGTCGAGAAAGCGAATCCAGGCTAAGTATCAACAACCTGATTTGTTTTTGCGCCGTTCGCGGACTCCGACGAATCCTCGCTAGAAGCGACGATCCGCTCTCTCCAACACAGCCTAATGTCCTGATCGGCGTGATGCGCCCGGAGTTTCCCGTCGCCCGGGGTCAACTTGGGGCAACTCCTCGGCGATGAGGTGGGAGGTATACGATGAGGCCACGCCCGGAAATGAGATTGAGGGATGGACACTTGTATGATCCGTGCGGAGTTCGGACGGGACTATGTAGCCATCGAACGCGCCTTCGTGATGGGCATTGATCAGCGGTCTACGGCGAGAATAGCCGAACGATTTCACAACCGGCGGGTAGTTGGAGACATGCAGAATATCCTCTCCAATGCGTGGGTCCTGTTCCCGCGTCGCAAGGCTCCTTAGAGCGGCGCGCGGACCCGGCACGTCCTCGGCGTGATCCCGGCCCGCGCCCACTTGCTGCTGGCAGTAATTGAACGGTTTCACCGGGGAGCTTTCGAAGCGGGAACCGGCTACAGTACGGCCGCCCTGACCACCTTCGCCACCTACTGGCGCCCGTCCCGGTGATACCATCTCCGTAAAGGCCGGCGCCCACCGCGGTCCGGCCAGGCCCAGGAGGTCCTCATGAGCCCACTTTCCCGTCGCGAATTCCTCAAAGCATCGCTTGCCGTTGGAACGATGAGCAGCGTCGGCGCACTCCCCTTGCGCGCCGTGCCCGCCAAAGCCACCGACGTCGTCACCCTCGGCAAATCCGGCATGCGGGTCACCCGCCTCGCTTTCGGCACCGGCAGCAACAATGGCTACATCCAAGCCGCGCTCGGCCAGCAGGAGTTCACGCGCCTGATTCGCTACGCTTACGACCGCGGCATCCGCTTCTTTGAAACCTCTGAATCCTATGCCACGCCCGCCATGCTGGGCGAGGCGCTGAAGGGCATTCCGCGCGAGAGCTATCAGCTGATGAACAAGGTGACCACCGACGAAGGCGTCGATCCGCGCGCGCGCTTCGACGAAATGCTCCGCGTCTCGCAGACCGAGTACTTCGACATCATGCTGCTCCACTGGCAGCACACGCCCGAATGGGTGGCCAAGACCGGCCGCTGGCAAGACGGCATCCTCGAGGCGCAATCGAAAAGGATCATTCGCACGCGCGGCGCATCCGTCCACGGCCTGCCCGCCCTGCGCCAGATGCCGGGCAACAAGTGGCTTGAGGTCGCCATGATCCGCGTGAACCACAAGGGCGCGAGCATGGACGGGCCCAGCTGGGAGAACGACAACAATCCATCTTCCGTGGACGAAGTCGTCGAGCACGTCCAGCAGGTGAAGAAAGACGGCATGGGCGTGATCAGCATGAAGCTCATCGGCAACGGAACCTTCACGCGCCACGAGGACCGCCAGGCCGCCATGCGCTTCGCCTTCAAGAATGCCGGGGTCGACTGCGTGACCGTGGGCTTCAAGAGCACGCAGGAGATCGACGAAGCGATCGACAACCTCAATCTCGCGCTGGTTTAGAGTTGCGGCTGTTCAACCGGCAATGCGGCTGGTGCGTCCGCGCTGGATAGCGATGCGCTCGAAACCGGTCGTCTTGCCCGGTTGTCGCATGGAATCTCCCCTGTGCGCGGCCTTTTGCCGTTTCGCCCAGGCAATCAGGCTGGATGAGCGCCTTGGGCTGCCGGCAGCTGCCGACGCCGAAATCCGGCTTGCACGCCCTCCTATGAGGGGCACGACGGAAAGCCCGCCAAGGCAGTCGTCATGCCGAGTTCCTCGTTGCTGCGGACTCTTGTTCACCGCAGCGGATGGCAGACTCGGCCGGAACAGGCTGCCGCTTCTGCACCATTCGCAAGATGCAGTAACCGGCCGCGGCTGCGGCCAGATGCTTGAGAGTGTGACCGCTTACCAAGTGCAGCACCGCGAAGATCGGCTTGTCGAGTTGTTCCAAGACCTTGGCGAAGACGTAGAAACCCACTACCAGCCCGATGTCATTGGCTCGCGTGTAACGGCTCGGAAAGAGAATCGCCAGCAAAACCACCAACGCCGCATAGGCTTGCACAGCGGCATAGAAGCGCAAGTCGCCCATGTGCCGCATCTCACTCCAATACCACTGGAGCACGCTTCCCACGCCGGCTGACAGGAGGATCGGCAGCAGCCAGAGACCGAGCCGAAGACTGATGCGCTCTACTATCACCGCCGCTATCATCGGCATGAATGTGATCGTCATCGGCAGACGGTCCCACACCAAGCGCGCATTGTTGGGGTCGAGGTGGTAATAGGAGGAGCCGAACGCTGTCAGGAACAATCCGGTAAAGACGAACAGATATGGCCACTTTTCCCGCCGGTCGAGAAAGTGCCCAGTCACCTGATTGGGGTTGGATCGCAGCAGGAACGCCAGGCCCCACAATCCGATTGCGGCAAAAGGCAGATTGGAAACGACATTGCCAAAATTGGGGATACCGAGAAAGCTGCGTCTGTCCGCGAACAGGTGATACGACTGCGGCTGCGGGATCCGCGGCAACATGAGACACGCCACAACCACGACTGCGGTGAGAACGATCAGCAGTCCCAAACCGGCCTTTCGAGAGATCAATCAATCACCTCGCTGAGGATTGCAGCAGTTGCAGATTACCAGAATCGGAACGCGATTCCCCTACCAGGCATGGGAATCCGGATGCGGCGCAACCGGATTCTTGTGAGGGAGTATGGAAAACGCGCCAAATGGCGGAGATTGGGGAACAGATTTGAAGGAGTATTCGTATGGTCCTCAGGATGACCGCAACACACCGTTCAGCCCTGGGGGTTGATTCATGCCTGAAGCCCGCAACCGGGCTTAGCGGGCACGCCAGCCTCATTGGAGGCAGCGGGGCTGCCGGAGTACACTACCCCGGATTGACGAAATCCCGATTTCGACCACTTCAAACCGCAGAAAGAAAGGAAACCGACCGTGATGAAGATGTTTTTCGGTGTCTTGATGTGCCTTTCGCTGGCTGTAACCGCTGCCGGAGCGCAGGACAAGAAGGCTGCCGGCCCTCCGCCCTTGATCGATCGCGACCTGATCTTCGGCAATCCCGAGATTGCGGCAGCCAAGCTCTCCCCGAATGGGCAGTACATCGCATTCGTGAAGCCATGGAAGGAGACCCTCAATGTGTGGGTGAAGGCGGTCGATGAGCCTTTCAGCGCGGCCCGGCTGCTGACGACGGAGAGCAAGCGCCCCATTGCCGGATACATGTGGACTTGGGACGGCAAGTACATCCTCTACGTCAAGGACAAGGACGGGGACGAGAACTACAACGTCTATGCGGTCGATCCGTCGGCCAAGCCGGCGGCGGGCGCCGATGCGCCGGCCTCCCGCGATCTGACCGGGCTGAAAGGCGTGCGCGTGATGCTGTACGAAGCGCCCAAGAGCGATCCGGACATCGTTTATATCGGGCTGAACGACCGGGACAAGGCCTGGCACGACCTTTACAAGCTGAAGATCTCGACCGGCGAAAAGACGCTCCTGCACGAGAATACGGACCGGGTTATCGGCTGGGACTTCGACGTGCAGGGCAAGTTGCGGATGGCCGAGCGCAGCGCGGATAACGGCGACACGGAGATTCTGCGCGTGGATGCCGACAAGCTGGAAAAGATCTACTCCTGTTCGGTCTTCGAGACTTGCGGTACGCTGCACTTCCTCCCCGATGGCAGCCGGGTTTATATCGAGACCAACAAGGATGTCGATCTGATTCAACTAGCGCTTATGGACCCGGCGACCGGCAAGACGGAGAAGGTGGAATCGGACCCGCTGGGCAAGGTGGACTTCGGCGGAGCTCTGTTCTCAGAGGCAACCGACGAACTGGTAGAGACCTGGTACTTCCATGATCGCGTCAAGACCTATTACAAAGACAAGGCCTTCGGGGACGATGTTCACTGGCTGGAGCACAAGTTTCCGAGCCAAGAGATCAAATTGGTTTCGCGGACGCGGGACGAGAGACTCTGGCTGTTCACGGCCTCGAGCGACAGGGAGCCGGGGCAGACGCTGCTCTTCGACCGCAAGACCCGTGCGATTACGCCGCAGTACACACTCTGGGAGAAGATTCCGCGGCAGGATTTGGCGGAGATGAAGTCCGTCACTTACAAATCCTCCGACGGACTGGAGATTCCCGCCTATCTGACCTTGCCCAAGGGCGTTCCGGCCAAGAACCTGCCGGCGCTGGTCATTCCTCACGGTGGCCCGTGGGGGCGCGATCAATGGGGCTATAACACCTGGGCGCAGTTCTTCGCCAATCGCGGCTACGCCGTGCTGATGCCCAACTTCCGCGGCTCGACGGGCTACGGCAGGAAGTTTCTCGACGCGGGCAACCTGGAGTGGGGCCGCAAGTTGCAGGACGACCTGACCTGGGGCGTAAAGTACTTGGTCGCCGAGGGCATCGCCGATCCCAAGCGGGTGGGGATTCTGGGCGCTTCCTATGGCGGCTACGCAGCGCTGGCCGGGGTCGCATTCACGCCCGACACGTATGCGGCGGCGGTGGACATAGTGGGGCCGTCGAACCTGATCACGCTGATGGAGTCGATTCCGCCTTACTGGGAGGCGGCGCGCAAGCTGTTTGCCGTGCGCATGGGCGATCCCAGTACGCCGGAAGGCAAAAAGCTGCTCATGGAGGAGTCGCCGCTGCACTCCGCCGACAAGATCAAGACGCCCCTCTTGGTGGCGCAGGGCGCCAACGACCCGCGCGTCAACCGGCGCGAGTCCGAGCAGATCGTAATTGCGGTGCGCGATCACGGGTTGCCGGTGGAGTACATATTGGCCCCCGATGAGGGCCACGGTTTCGCGCGGCCGGTGAACAACCTGGCGCTCTTCATGGAGGCGGAGAAGTTCCTGGCCGCGCAACTGGGAGGGCGACACCAGGAGGGCGGTTCGGCCGAATCGGTGGCGCGCCTGAAGGAGATCACGGTCGATCCCAAGACGGTGGTGCTGGCCAAGAAGGTGGAGGCGGGGGCCGTCGGCGCGCCCAAACCGGCTGCCGAACTCCAGCCGGGCACGTGCAATTATGACTTGAAGCTGGAGATGGGCGCACAGACGATGACCCTCAAGCTCTCCACCACGATCACCGACGATGGGGCCTCCTGGAAAGCCGTCAATACCATGGAGACGCCGGGAGGCACGGGAACCGATACCGCGAGCATCGAGAAGGCCACTCTGATTCTGCGCAAACGCCATGTGGCGCAAGGCCCGGTGGTGATCGACCTGGACTTCAGCGGCGGCAAGGCGGCCGGCAAGATGAGCATGAACGGTCAGGACCAGCCCATCGCCGTCGATCTGGGCGGGCCGATCTTTGCCGACGGCGCGGGCGAGGATCAGGTCATCGCCAGCCTGCCGCTGGCGGAGGGATACACGGCCACCTTCCGCAACTTCGACGTCCAGGCGCAGAAGGTGAAGCTGGAGCAGCTGAGCGTCTCCGGCGTGGAATCGGTCACCGTGCCCGCGGGCAAATTCGATGCCTATCGGGTCGAGGTAACCTCGGCCGACGGAGGCGCGGACAAGAAGACGGTCTGGGTGGCCAAGGATACGCGCAAGGTCGTGAAGGTCTCCGCCGTTGTGGCGGCGATGAATGGAGCCGTCGTCACCGCGGAGCTGACCCAGTAGCCGCTGCTTCGTCCTGAACTCCGAAAGCAACAAATCCGGCCCGCTTCTCGATCTGAGGACCGGGCCGTCAATATGCGCTTCAGCCTGGAAGACGGCTCCGGGCGCACTCTGGAAGAGGCCCGCCAGAGCTTCTAGGTAGCTCGCGAACGCATCCGCCGGATCGAAGCAACGCCCCGCGCAAGCCGCGCCGCCCGTCGCGCTCGCGCAAACTGAAGGCGTTTGTCGAAGGCGTCAAGGAGATGTAATTCGGTTGGAAGTCAGCCGCAAAGAGCCACAGCCTTCAAAAGGGGCTGCGGCTCCTGCTCCATCATGCTCCAAACGCCGATGTTGCTTACCCGCCCGCCGCACCGGAAGCAGCAGCGTGCTGGTACACGCCAAAGCTAGAAATCGAGACCAAACAAACTAGGACACACGTGTAGAAAATCCAAAGGCTTACCCGGGCAACGGCTATGGAATTCAGGGTCCATAGCTTCTGAATCTGATCCTCCCAAGGCCCGCGCACATGCAATAATTCCGAATCGCTAAGATTCGCCAAGTCTCGGGAAGAAGAAACAAACGCAGTTCGATCATAGCCGGTAGAAACCGTAACTTCGGTTTTTTCGCTTGAAATAGGGACGACCTTCACGAACTCTATATAGAGACCGATTAGCACACAGAAGCCCACAGCGGCAGCAAAGTACAAAACAACAGGAGCCACCGGGTGCAGCCTGCGCTGCGAACTTTCGCAATAAACAAACACTATATAGGTGGATAGGATGCCGAAAGCGAGGGTACCAATAAGTGCGATCAGCGATACGTCGCCGAGAGGGGGATAAAAATAGTTCGGATTCTTCGACTTATCCCCCATCACTGCGCCGATCACAGCGGGTATAAACGAAAGGCCGCCTAGAATGCCATGAACCCCCCGGAAGGTCTTATAGTATTTTCCGATCGGTACGGTCATCGCGCGCCGCCCCTCCTTCGCAGGGTCCCCTTGATACTTCTCTCCGTCTCCGTCGTCGCGTCGTAACGTCCCTCCCAATCCCTGTATCCGGTCTTCTGCAATCGGATATACCAGACGGCGATTGGGAGATTCTCGATTTTCGAATCGGTCACGCGAGGAGCGGTCTCATATGCGTCGCCCAGCAACCTGTACGATATTGTCGCGCCCTCTGGAACGCTATACACCTCCAGGTCGAACGTCAACTTCCCAGCTGAAGCGACGACGTTATAGGCCTTCACATTGTGCAAAATGCTTCCAAGGACGGCCTCCGACGCAGGATTCAGATGAATAGATGGGTCACCTAGGGCCGCGCTCACGCGTTCCAGTCGGGGCCCGGTTCGGCGCGCAGTTGCCGAATCGTTGGGGAGGTTCTTGATCGCCTCACCATAATTGACCCTGATGTCATCGAAAAATGCGTTTATGGCTTTCGCATAGGACGGCTCCCCCCCCATTCCCTTATAAGCATCCTCGGTCTTGCCAAGTTCCGACATGGCCTCTTGCACGCTGTTGCGAAGGAGAACTTGGTTAGCGGCCACACTCTCCGAACTTAGCTGCTGTCTGATGTGCTGAGCCTTAGCCTTCAGGCGTTTGGCCTCGTCGCGTAGTAAATCAGCCTGCGAGGGATTGACCAAAACGGCCACGGAGGTAGGGGTCACGAGGCCGACAGCGGGCTCAACGTTGAGTCTGAGCTGCAAATCCCCCCTGAGCTGAGGCGAGCGGCAAAAGTCCTGGATAGTGGGGGGCGGGGTATTGGGAGACGGGCAACCGGGAGCCGGGAGATTGCCAGGCGCGGAATTGGGGGCAGGAAAACGGGGGGGCCAATGGCACGCCGAGATATTCACTTCGCCCTGCCACGTACCGAGAGGGACATCTGGATCGAACGAGCCCGACATTTCGTATAGATGCTGGTCCGGCTTGAGTTCTACGGCGCTCACCGGGACATCTGGAGTGAGCTGCGAGGCGCGGAGCTTTCCCGATAGCCAGAGCTCACAGCCCGGGGCTATGCCCCTCGGATACTCGTCCAGAGTGATTTTGAAGGTGAACCGCTGCCCCGCCCTCACGCTTCCGGGAGCCTGAATGTGGATAACGACGGGTGGGACTGGACGGATTTCAAATGTGGCGTCCCCCGAAATTGGCACAGGCCTCTGAACCGCCTTTCCTAAGGTGACCCCCACCAGTTTCCATGTGCCAGGTGACATCATGTCACTAATAGGTAATGAGAGGTTATAGATCGCTTGACCGTCGTGCAGCTCTGCACGTCCGGATTCCGCTCCCCAACCATCTGACACAAAAAGGGCATTAGGATTCTGCTTCGGAGCGGGATGCACATTCTCGAACCGGTAGTTGATTTCGCCCCCGCCGTAACCACGTGGGGGCGGATCGAACCGAAGTTGGAACCCAAACTCTTGTCCGGAAACAAGGCGCTCAGATCCTCCCGCACTCGCCGAGACCGTATTCGGCGCCACGAGCCGAGGTTCAAGTTGCTGCCCGGCCGCGACTAGGGACATGATCCATGACAGCCCAACGACGGCGACCCGCAGTCTTAGCATCTAAATACCTCGGCTCAGCCTTGAATGGCGAATTCACTATACAGGGAAGCTCTGGATAATTCAATTGGGGCGAATGACTCAAGTCTCAAGAACCTCGACAAGCCTCTGTCCCGGGATCCCCGGGTCTCGTCCGCCGAGGTCCCCCACGGCGGAAGACCTGGGGATGCCCCTTGCCGAAGATTACGCCCCGCAAGCGCACAATCATCTCATGCGACGCCTCGATCCAATCTGTCAGGCATGTGACCGGTCTGAAATGTCAACCATCCCCCCGGTCCGTACCGTCCGTACCCCCCCACCACCCCCCTCCCCCTGCCCCAGTTCCACCATCCAGCGCTGCGTGCCTTCACGGGCAGATGTCGAATAACTTATTTATAATGAGCACTATGGGAGCGATGAATCCTGCTCTGGAAATGGCTTCCCATTGCCGAAATAGTAAACAAAAAGGACGGGTTTCTTCCCGATTTGTCCCCGAATCCGGCTGTGAATCGCGCAGCAATCGGCCTCGGAGCACGGCAACCATTCGATTGCCGGGTGCTCAAGTCCGGATTCTCAGACCCGAGAGGCCACCGCGCCAGGCGACCCTCAGTTCGTGCCGGACGGAGGCTCCAGCTTGGAAGGAAGCGAGGGCGGCCGGTAAAGCATGGAGGGCAGGAACATGAATGTATGGGCGCACGCCGTGACGGCAAGCGAGTAAGCCACGAACCACCATCCGGCGCGAAGGATCAGGACGGCTGGGATCGCCGCCACGAGAGTAACTCCGCCGGATACCAGGAACGCGCGCGCGACCCCGCCGATGGTCGGGTTGCGGACAGGCTGCCCGGCAACCCGATTGAATCCGCTGATCGAAGTGCCCTCTGCCGCGGTAGACGTGGCCCTCCATCGCTCAATGGAGCGCAGCAGGCGCCGCTGCGTGGCGAGCCAGCGCAATGGATGCAGGATGAAGGCCTGCATCTCGCCGGATTCCGGGCTGCGAAAGCGCACCATGGGCTGCTCTTTGAGCCAGGCAGCCGGCGAGGCGGCCACCATGCCCACCTCCATGACATCCGCCGGACTGAGCTCGATCGTCGTGCGCTCGCTCCGGTAGCAAAGCCTCCCGCCCTCGAACCGTAGAAGACCGGCGTCGGAGAAGCGGCGGCCATCGTACAGGCGCGGCACGTCATCGATCGCCAGGCCTACCAGTTGCCCGCTGATGCCAAGCTTGGCCTCCAGCTTCCGCCGCAGCCGGGCGTAGGCGGTTGCCATCACGGCGGCCGACAGGGCCTTGGTGAAAAGGCATCCAAGCAGGATTCCACCTGCCAGTTGCGCCACGCCTGCCCCCGCATATCGAAAACAGAGCCACGCAATCGACAAGCCTGCGCCGCTGGCCGCGAACAACGCGGTCCAGCCGTAGACTCCCGCTGTAGTTCTTTGCCATGCGGGGTTGAAGAGTGCGCCGCCGGCCTCCTCGGCGGGAAGTTCGTAAGATTCGCCGGGTTCGCTGCCGGTGCACAAGGTTTCAACCTCGGATGCTCCCAGCCTCCAGGCGGCGGCCAGCGCCCTGAATCGCTTCGCGGTCGAAGGATGCGAGGAGATCCACTCCGCAGCGGCATTCATATCGAGCGGTGTGTTGTTATTGCGAGAGACTCTGGCCAGGGAGCTGATCATCGCCCGCGGATCCCCGGTGAGGGCTGCCGCACTGGCGTCGGCGGCAAACTCGCGCCTTCGCGCTCTATATAAGGCGACAAAGAAGACCGCGCACGGCAGAAGCACGGCCCCAAACAATCCGCCGGTGTAATAGAACAGCAAATCCTTCAACGGCGTCTCGAAGAGCACCATCGCCAGGCCCAGGGCCATCCACGGCCCGCGGTTGAAATGGCTGAAATGCGCCAGCTCGTGCGCCACAACCGCATCCACTTCGCGCTTGCTGAGCGACTGCACCAGCGGAGCGGTGAGGAAGATGCTCTTCCCGGGCAGCGCAAACGCGGCCGAGACCTGCGAGCGCGCCGAAAAGGAGACGATGACTTTGACCGGGGGGCGATTCGCCTTGACGCACAGTGCACTGATGCGCTCTTTCAGTTCGCCGCCGGTCAACTGCCGGACGCTGGCGCGCGCGGCGGCCCGAATCCAGGCCCGCCGGAGAAGAACAAAGGCCGGCGCCGCGGCCACCCACGCGATCGCAAGTAGCCAGTTTTCGGCCATCATCGACGGCAGCGCCCCCACGGCACAGGTCACCGCCAAGGGAACGACTGCAAAGCCCCAGAAGACCTCGCCAAACGTTCCGCTGGGCCTGCGTCCGGCCCGCTTCCGGCTCCCCAGCGCGACTCCCGCGGCAACACAGAACAGCGGCGGCCACAGTTCCACGAATAGCGCTGTGAGGTTGGCCAGCGGATTTCCGAAGAGCAGAATGCGGAGAGGCATGCCCGCCTGAAGATGCGAGGCCGCGCCCATCCACAAGATAGTGCCCAGCAGGAGCAGCGAGCGGCTGAGGCCTGCGAGCGCCGCCCGGGAAAGAATTGCCGCAAACAGCGTGAGCGCCAGCGCCAGGGCAAGCAGGGGAAGATAGACGCCCGCCAGTTGATCGCGGCGGTAGCCAAACCTGACATGGATGGGCGGGGGCGCGGCGCCGGCTGCAAACCGGCCCATTCGACTCACGCGCATCCCCCCTCCCAGCTCCTCCATAGACGGCGAGGTGGATTCAAATCCCAGGCGCGGATAATTCAGCAAGAGTTGAATCTCGTCGGAAGCGGCAAGCTTCTGCGCGATGGGAGCAAGGTCAATGACGGCTTCCAGTGAAAGACCGTCGCGCCGCATTGCGCTCGAGCAATGGAATTCGTCAAATCTGTCGGGTTCGGGCTGCATCCTGCCCTGGCAATGAATGGCCTGCGCAACGGCCGGACCCCACTCGCGTCCCGTCGCGCGCGGCCAAACCTGCACTGAGGCCTCGCCGCTGGCCTCGATGCGAACTTGCACGATCACTGCCTGCGCTTCCCCCTGAACCATGGGCAACGCCGGCAGGCACAAGACTCCCGCGATGAGCGCGGCGAATTTGGCGTTCATCGACATGCCGGCAAGCTCCCTCCAGATTGCAGTGTCATTCATGCGCATCCAGTTCAGACTGGATTCTACCGGACTCTCGGCGGACTCGCCCTTGCGCGGGCCTCATCCCCTGCGGAGCCGGCCTCACCACCGCCCCGCGCAAGGCGCCCCAGGGCCGCGTTCGCCGCGGCGGGTGCAACCTGCGAACGCCGCTTGCCAGGTTTTATCCGGCGCGAGCGCACAAGCGTCTCGTGCTCGACCTCTACTCATTCAAGTGGTCTTTGCGCTGGAAGGGATCCCCCAGCTGCCCTCTCCACGCCCTTTGCGGCGGAATGCCCCGCGATTCTCTGTCGCCATGAATTTGTCTTCTTTGTCGGGAGCCATCGAAGCGTGGCGACCTTTCAGCGCGCCGGCTGGCGCGTTTCCTTTCTACCTCGATCAGGAACCGGCAGCCGCTTCCAACTCCGCCGTCTCGTCCGCGCTGAGGCGCAGCCCAGCCGCGGCGACATTCTCCTCCAGGTGCGCTACCTTCGACGTGCCCGGAATGGGCAGCATTACGGGCGAGCGCTGCAAGAGCCAGACAAGCGATAGCTGAGCTGGGGTTGCCGAGTGATGCGCCGCAATCCGGGCCAGCGCCTGCGCCGAAGGGTGGTCGGGCCTGAGCAGCTTGCCGGCGGCCATCGGATACCAGGGCAGGAAGCCGATGCCACGCTGCTCGCAGTATTTGAGCGTCTCCTCATGCCGCCGGTCGGCCAGGCTGTATCGATTCTGGACAGTCCTAACGGGGACAATCCTGGCGGCATCTTCAATCTCCGCCGGGGTCACCTCGCTCAAACCGATGTGGCGAATCTTACCCTGCTCCTGCATCCGCCTCAGCGCGCCGAGCGACTCTTCGAGCGGGGTGCGGGGATCGATGCGGTGAAGCTGGTAAAGCTCGATGCGTTCCAGCCGCAGCCGGCGCAGGCTCATCTCCACACACTGGATCAGGTAGCCCGCGCGGCCCACAATTTCGGTCCTTGCCGGTCCCTGGCGCGTGATGCCGCCCTTGGTGGCGATGACCAGGCCGGCCGGGTAGGGATAGAGCGCCTCGGCGATCAGCCACTCGGCAATCTCGGGGCCGTAGGCGTCGGCAGTATCGATCAGCGTAACACCAAGATCGACCGCCCGGCGCAGGACGCGGCGGGCTTCAGCGGGTTCGGCGGGCTCGCCCCAGGCGCCGTCGCCCACTAGGCGGATGGTTCCATAGCCAAGACGGTGAACCGGCAGATCGCCGCCGATGAGGAATGTGCCGGGCGGAGATGCCGAGGGGGATGCGGAAAGGGCTGCGGAAGAAGTTTGTTCGCTCATGATTTGGTTAGATGCTCCCCGTCACCGAAGGATGGACAATCCTGCACCGGCCGCGGCAAGTAACCCGGCCCAAGCGATCGACCCCATGGCGGACGAATTGCCTTGAGCTTCTACTGTTGCAGCGAGGCCTGAACCAGCTCCATGGCCAGCCGCAGCGTCTCCGGTTCGTCTCCAAAGCTCTCGACCCAATGCACCTCCGGCTCGCGACGGAACCAGGTCAGCTGCCGCTTGGCATAGTTTCGATGGCCCTGTTGCGCGGCGGCTATGGCGGCCTCTTCACCCTGCGTCCCCGTCAGCACGGCCTGCGCCTGCCGGTAGCCCAAGGAGTCCAGCGCCTTGACCGGCCCATAGCGGGCGAGCAGGGCGCGCGTCTCCTCCATCAGGCCCGCGGCGAACATCGCCGCCGCCCGCCGGTCGAGGCGATCGTAGAGCGCCTGCCGCGGCGGGTTGAGCCCGATGCGCAGCAGCCGGAAGCCGGTCAGCGGGTCTCTCGCCAGGACCTTGTTGCCCAGCACTTCGGAAAGCGGCTTGCGCGCGGCCAGGCAAACCTCGATGGCGCGAATCAGCTTGGGAGTGTCGTTGGCGTGAATGCGCCTGGCCGAGGCCGGGTCCAGGCGGCTCAGCAGCCGGTGCAGCCAGCCTTCCGCGTGGCGCTGGCGGCTGCGCTGCAGTCGCGCCCGCAGTTCCGTCTGCCGCTCCGGCCCGGCAAAGAGCCCTTCGGTGAGCGCGCGCAGATACAGCCCCGTTCCCCCGGTCACAATGGGCAGACGGCCACGGCCGGCAATCTCCTTTAGCGCGGCCCTAGCCTGCCTGCTGTACTCGCCCGCCGTAAACGGCTGATCCGGCTCGACCACATCGATCAGGTGGTGCGGCAGCCGCGCACGCTCTTCGCGAGTGGGCTTGGCGGTGCCCAGATCCATGCCGCGATAGACGGCCACCGAGTCGCAACTGACAATCTCGCCGCCGAAGCGCTCGCCCAGCGCCAGCGAGAGCGCCGTCTTGCCGCTCCCCGTAGGCCCCAGCAGCAGCACCGCCAGCGGGCCGGCGCTGGAGGTGTTTCCCTCAGGGGCTAAAGCCCGAGCCGATTCTGCTGAGCTTATGTACGGGCTGAAGCCCGTACCCTTCCATGCGCTCATGGACGCCACCAGCCCGGCGGGAATACCCACCTGGGATTGGTGTGAAAGAGCCACCACAGCAGGATCGCCGCCGCCGCCAGCACCAGCCCAAGCGCCTGGTTGCACCGGTAAACGCGCGTCTGCTCGGCCCGCCGCGCCTGCTCGGCCACCTGCTGGTGATACGGTTTGATGCGGGTTTGAACCATGGCGGGCTACTCCACTTGACCCGCGCGACAGTGCGCCGATCCACCACGCATCAGTATAGGCGAAGAATAGCTCTGGGCCGGCGGTTCTACGTCTTCTTGTGGTAGAGTGCAGTTTCAGGTTTGCTGGCAGGCCGCTCGGTATCTCGTTTGCGCGAATGAATTGACTTCCCATGAGGACACTTTGAAAAGTGTCACAACTGCGCGCAATCCAGTCGGCAAGAACGATTAGCCTTTATCCAGCGCGACGCGCCTGCACGGGACGATGCTGCGACACCACCCGCGGTTGGCGATCCGCCGGAGGGATCAGGAACTCATGAGGAAAAATACCAGACGCC
>Ga0326728_10001995_pt1 | contig 69572 bp, 54 predicted proteins | sample MB3enrmetagenome_FD_207602 | JGI IMG/M metagenome (GOLD analysis project Ga0326728, IMG submission 207602) | Lab enriched peat soil microbial communities from McLean, Ithaca, NY, United States - MB31MN | ecosystem: Environmental > Terrestrial > Soil > Wetlands > Peat | place: USA: New York... | reverse complement strand
GCAATGACGATTCGGGCAGTTTGGGCCAAGTGCTGCAGACGCGCCTGGTTAACGATATTCCCCTGTCGGACAACAGCGTGGTCGGCGTCGCGCAAACGCTGCCGGGAGTGAATGACGTCAATGCCCCGACGAGCTTTACTACCAGCAACAGCGGGCCGACGTTCAGCACCTCCGGATCGCGGGTGGCCAATAACCTGTTTTTGTACGACGGCATCATGTACAACAACCTGTTCCGCAATACCGGCCTGAACTTTCCTTCCCAGGAAGCGATCCAGGAAGTCAGCATGCTGGTGAACAACATGCCGGCGGAATATGGCCGCAATAGCGGCGCCGTCTTCAACGTGATCACCAAGTCGGGCGGCAACCAATTGCACGGCGCGGCGTGGGACTATTTGCGGAACACCGACTTCGACGCGGATAACTGGTGGAACAAGTGGGCCCAGGTGCTGGCCACGGGCTCGCCGGAAGGGGCGGCCAAGAGCAAGGACGATCAGAACCAGTTCGGGGCGGTTCTCGGCGGTCCCATCATCAAGGACAAGCTCTTCTTTTTCGGCTCCTATCAAGGATACCGCTTGAAGGGCACGCTTACGACCTCGCAGGCGATTCCACCGAGCGCGCAGGAATTGGGTCTGGCCCCGGCGGGCAGTGGCCTCCCCTGTTCGGAGCACTTCGTACCGGCTTATGGCACGCCGGGCGCTTCAGGTTATTTGCCCGCGAAAATTGCCACAACCGGCCTGACAGATACGCTGAGTCCGGAAGAAATAGCCTTGGGCCAAACGAGTCCCTGCGCGGATTTTTCCGACCTCGCGGCCAATCCTCAAGCCAACACCAAGGGATACAGCACCGACCACCTGGTTGATAACCCCAACGATCATTATTCCCAGATCATGCCGCTGTTCGATCAGGTGAATCAGCAGGAGGCGCAGCAGCTTGGGTACAGCAGTTATGTTGGTCAGACGTGCGTGGTCGGCCTCCAGGCGGAAGACGCAGCCGTGGGTTCCTTGCCGGTAAACCAGCAGCAAGCCGGTTACCTGCCCGGCGGCAAGATGCCGGCTTCCTGCATAAGCCCGGTGATCCTCGGGCTCTTTACCGGCAATAACCCTGCGCACAAGGTGATGCTTCCGCTGAACACAAGTGCCATTGGCGCTACCAACGTGATCACTACCGGCGACAACAATAAGACCGATGACAACGGTTTTATCCGCTTCGATTACAACCGGGGGAAACAGACTTTCGATACCCGTTACAACATCGTGAACGCGGACGACTTTGTTCCCTCTACCTCGAAGGGCGCCGTCACCAGCTATGGCGTGGTTAAGGACTGGGCGCGCAGCCACTTTATTTCGATCAACGACACGATACTGGTCAACCCGAATACGGTCGACCTAGTCCGCGCCGCGTACCGCCGCTATACCTCGTGGACCTACCCCACCGACAACACGACCGCCGCCGACCTGGGGATCAACTTTCCCGAATTTGACACTCAGTATCCTACGCTGCCGGCACTCTCGCTCGGTTCCTATTTGTCCTTGGGGTCGGGCCCGCAGGGGACGGGCACGGCCAATTTTGACCGGACGGTCAACAAGAGCATCGAGCTGGACGATTCCCTCTCCTGGACGCGCGGCAAGCACTTGTTTCAGTTCGGCGCAACTTATTTGTACTTGAATTATTTGGATACCAATGACGGTAATACGCAGGGCAACTTCCATATCTCCGATAACGGCACCGGCCAGGACCTGGGCGATTTCGTCATGGGCGATCTGAATGGCAACAAGGCGGTATATTACTATACCGCCCGCACGAGCCAGGGAGCGGTTCAGAACAACTACTACTTTTACGCTAAGGACGATTGGCGGATTTTCAAGCGTTTGACGTTGAACCTGGGAGCACGCTGGGAGCTGTCGCTGCCTTGGCAGGAGCCGGACCAGCACTGGGGATCGTTTATTCCCGGAGAGCAATCGACAGTAATTCCCAGCGCGCCGATGGACATGGTGTATCCCGGAGATCCGGGCGTGGCCAAGGGAATCATCAAGATGCCCATGAACCAGGTGATGCCGCGGCTGGGCTTCTCCTACGACCTGTTCGGCGACGGGAAGACCGCGCTGCGCGGCGGGTTCGGCATGTTCTACAACGCCATCAACGCCAACGTGGTCCAGAACAACAATGAGCCGTGGATGAACGTGCAGGAAGCGGACACGTTTGCCGATATCAGCAATCCTATCGGTACAGCTTATGGTCTGAATACCGTGGTCCTCAATCCCAACAACCCGAACCTCAGCAGTCCGAACTGCACGAACTGCTTCGCCCCAGGAATCCAGACGATGTTCTATCTGTCGCCATATTTCAAGCCGGCGTATGCGATGGCTTACAATTTGGGCATTCAGCAACAATTGCCGGGCCACGTCAACGTCGAAGCGGATTATGTGGGCAAACTGGGGCGCCATGAATATGTCGTGTACGAGTCGAATCCGGCGCTCATCGATTACAACTCCAGCCCCAAGATCGACTACAACAGCCACCGCGAATACATCGGGTTCGGCGATAATACGACGGTCAGTTCCAAGGGCGCTTCCAACTATAACTCCTTGCAGGTGCTGGGAAGCAAGCGGGCTTCGAAGCGCCTGATCTTTACGGGTTCCTATACCTGGTCACGCTCCATTGACCTGAACTCCCAGGAATATCTGGGACAGTTGACGGAGTCGGCGAGGGTTCCCTATCCCTGGGATCCGGCCACGGAACGGGGGCCATCTGATTTCAACACCACGCACGTCGGCAACCTGAGCTACGTGCTCGACCTGCCGGGACTCAACACCGACAAGGGGTGGTTGAAGGCCATTACGAACGACTGGACCTATGGCGGGTTGTTTGCGGTTAGTTCCGGCATGCCGGTGAACATTACCGAAGGCGGCGACGAAAATGGCACGGGCACGCAACAACAGCGGCCGATGCTGATTGGCGATTGGCAGTTGCCTTCGAACCGCGCCGAAGTGGACAAGGTGATGGAGTGGTTCAATGGCCTCGAGACGGCGCCTTATTACTGCGGGTCGGTCCTGAGCATGACGCAGAACAGCAACAACACCTGCACGTTGAACCAGCCTTCGGAATGGGTGCCGGGCTACTACATTACGCCTTGCCCGCAGGGAAACACGGGAGGGACCGAGGGAATCAACGGGTACAACGTGAAGAGCCCATGTCCGGGCGGGGCTTTTGAGAAGGCGGCTTACGGCACATGGGGGAACGTGGGACGGAATTCCGTAGTCGGCCCGGGGAAGATCACCAACAACATGTATATTTCCAAGAAATTCAAAATTCCTCACCGGGAGGGCATGACCCTGGAATATCGGTGTGAAGCGTTGGGGGTCTTCAATCACCCGCAATTCGGGCAGCCTTCCGGAGCGGCAGCCTCCGACGGCTCCTTTGGCAAGATCGTCACCTCCAAGGGAGAGCGCAATCTCCAGATGAACCTGAAGCTGAGGTGGTAAGCGAAGTTTTGGGGTTAAAAACCATGATGGCGAGGAGTCCCGGGGTGGACTCCTCGCTTTTTGGTGACTGCCAGTTATAATTACCAATATGCGGCCATTGATTCACGAAGACTTTCTATTGCACTCCGCCACCGCCCGTAAGTTGTACCACACGTATGCGGCATCCGAGCCGATTCTCGACTACCACTGCCATCTTCCGCCGAAGGACATCGCCGGCAACCGGCAGTTCAAGAATTTGTTCGAGATCTGGCTGGAGGGCGACCATTACAAATGGCGCGCCATGCGCACCAACGGCGTCGAGGAGAAGTATTGCACGGGAGCGGTGGCGCCGCGGGAAAAATTCATGGCGTGGGCGCGGACGGTGCCGCACACCCTCCGCAATCCGCTCTATCACTGGACCCACCTCGAACTGAAGCGCTATTTCGATATCGACGAGACGCTGGATGAGCGCAGCGCTCCCGCGATCTGGGAAAAGGCCAACGCCCTGCTGGCGACCCCCGAGCTGCGAAGCCAGGGCATTTTGCGCAAGTTCAAGGTGACGGCTCTGTGCACCACGGACGATCCCACGGACGATCTGGCGTATCACCAGCAAATTGCAGCGTCCGGCCTGGCCACCCGCGTGTACCCGGCCTTCCGCCCCGACAAGGCGCTGGATGTACACCAGCCGGAACTGTTCAATGCCTGGGTAGACTGCCTGGCCGCGGCTTCCAATACGCATATCGCGCGCTTCAGTGATTTTCTTTCCGCCCTGCGCCGGCGGCACGACTTTTTCCATCAGATGGGCTGCCGCCTCTCCGATCACGGCATGAATCACTGTTTTGCCGATTTCTGCCCGGAGCCGGTAGCCACGGCCGTGTTCGATAAAGCCCGCTCCGGTCAGGCGGCAACGCCGAAGGAGCACGCCCAGTTCGCCTCCTTCCTGATGCTCTACTTCGGGCAGCTCGACGCCGAAAAGGGATGGACCAAGCAGTTGCACCTGGGCGCGCGCCGCAACAACAACTTCCGCCTCATGCAGCAGTTGGGCCCGGATACGGGCTTTGATTCCATCGGCGACTGGCCGCAGGCCGACAGCCTGGGCGCTTACCTGGACCGGCTGGACCGCGAAAAGGCCCTGCCCCGGACCATCCTTTACAACCTGAATCCGGCCGACAATTACGTGTTTGCCTCCATGATCGGCAATTTTCAGGATGGCTCCATCGCCGGCAAGATCCAGTTCGGCAGCGCCTGGTGGTTTCTGGATCAGAAGGAAGCCATGGAATGGCAACTCAACGCGCTCTGCAGCGTCGGCTTGCTCTCGCGTTTTGTGGGCATGCTGACCGATTCGCGCTCTTTCATGTCGTACCCGCGGCACGAGTACTTCCGCCGGGTGCTGTGCAACCTGTTGGGCGCCGATATGGAAAAAGGCGAGTTGCCCAATGACGAAGCCCTGGTGGGAAGCATGATCAAGAATATCTGCTTCGGCAACATTTGCCGGTACCTGAACTTGCCGGAAGTGAAAGGCGAGTAGCCGGCAGCCGGTATTCGGTGGCCGGAGGGCGGCAGCCCGGGCGGGTTTCCAACCTAGCGCAGGAAACATGCTTCCGGCGCCGAAGCGCCGGATTGACGATCCTGACCGTTTTGCGCAGCTTGACCGTTGACTCCGGACGGCTTGGTTGCGCCACGGGTGTTGCGCGGGCGGTCTAGCCCGGAACGACAGGCGGGTCAGGCGCTGGCGGCTATGGGTTCCTCGGGGAGCGCCGCTTCGGATTCGGCGATAAATGCTTCGCGCATGCTGAATTTTTGTACTTTCCCGCTTACGGTCATAGGGAAGGAATCCACGAACCGGATATAGCGGGGAATCTTGAAGTCGGCAATCTGGCCTTTACAAAAGCGCTTCACCTCCTCCTCGGTCATCTGGAAGCCGCTCTTGAGCTGAATCCAGGCCATGACCGCCTCTCCGAATTTGGCATCGGGCACGCCGACCACTTGCGCATCCGCGATCGCGGGGCAGGTGTGCAGAAATTCTTCGATCTCGCGGGGATAGATGTTCTCGCCGCCGCGGATGATCATCTCTTTAATGCGTCCGGTAATGCGGATGTAGTTGTTCTCGTCCATGACCGCCAGGTCGCCGCTGTGCAGCCAGCCGTCCGGTTCAATGGTCTGGGCCGTGGATTCGGGATCGTTGTAATAGCCGTTCATCACCAGATAACCGCGGGTGCAAAGCTCGCCGTTCACGCCGCGGGGCACGGTGGCGCCGGTCTGCGGATCGATGATCTTGACCTCGGTATGCGGCAGGGCGCGGCCCACGGTGCCCACCCGGACCTCGAGCGAGGCATCCGGAGTCGTCTGGGTTATGCCCGGAGACGCTTCGGTCAGGCCATAAACCGTGGTCAGTTCCGGACAGTGCATTTCTTCCACCACGCGGCGCATCAACTCGATGGGGCAATTGGAACCGGCCATGATTCCCGTGCGCAAAGTAGTCAGGTCGAAGCGCTTGAATTCCGGATGCTGAAACTCGGCAATGAACATCGTAGGGACGCCATAAAGGGCGGTGCAGCGTTCCTCGGCGACCGTTTTGAGCGTTTCCAGCGGATCGAAGTACTCGTGCGGAATCACCATGGCGGCGCCGCTGGTCAGGCAGACCATATTGCCCAGCACCATGCCGAAACAATGGTAGAAGGGCACCGGTATGCAGACCTTGTCCTGGTCGGTCAGGCGCATGCGGCCGGCCATCAGCAGGCCGTTATTCACAATGTTGTAGTGGCTGAGCGTGGCGCCCTTGGGAAAGCCCGTAGTGCCGGAGGTGTACTGAATGTTGACCGGATCAAGAGCCGCCAGGCCGGCCTCGCGCTTCCGCAGCGCTTCGACGGTGGTCCGGCCGGCCATAGCGCGCATGCCGTCCCAGCGCAGCATCGAGGGCGGGGCGTTTTCGCCCACATAGATCAAGTTCCGCAGGTGCGGCAACCGCGGAGAAGGAGTGGCCGATCCCGGTTCGCGGCCACGCAACTCCGGAGCGATGCTGAACAGGCTCTCGACATAGTCGCAGTCGCGGAAACCGTTCATCAGCACCAGCGATTGGCATTCGGAGTGTTTCAGCGCGTATTCGAGTTCATGGGCACGGAAACGCAGGTTCAGATTCACCAGAATTGCGCCCACCTTGGCGGCGGCCAACTGGGTAATGACCCATTCGGTGATGTTGGTGGACCAAATGCCGATGCGGTGGCCCTTTTCCACGCCCAGCGCCATCAGGGCGCGGCCTACGGTCTCGGCTTCGTGGCGCAGTTCAGCCCAGGTGAAGCGGTCATTCGATTGGCGCACAATCAGGCCGGGACGGTCCGGAGAACGCTCCGCGGTGCGGTCCAGCGCCTGCCCCACGCTCAGCGGCCACAGATCGGGGTGCTGTTCCCCCCGGCAATAGCTCAGAAGCGACTCCCGCCCCGCCAATTCCATCAGCCTCTCCTTTTGCGGTTCCTATGCCCGAAAGCGGCGAACCGGAATCTGGCAGTTGCTATCCCAGCCGGTTTAAGGCATCCACATATGCCTTGGCGCTGGCTTCGATGACGTCGGTCGAGGCGCCGCGGCCCAGTACGCGGCGGCCTTCACTTTCAAGCTGCACGGTGACTTCGCCCATGGCGGCGGTGCCGCCGGTGATGGCGTGGATGTCCCAGCGGGTAAGCGTGGCCGAGTTGCCGGTGACCTCGGCAATGGCGCGATAGACGGCATCGACCGGGCCGTTGCCGATGGCCGCACCCTGCCTGACCTCGCCTTTGACGCGGAGACGTACGGTGGCCGTGGGAATGGCGGCCGTGCCGCTGTTAATGTGCAAATATTCGAGCTGGCAGAGCTCGGGGACAGGGTGAACCTCGTCGCGGACGATAGCGGTCAAGTCTTCGTCAAAAACTTCCAGCTTTTTGTCTGCCACCATCAGGAAGCGCTGGTAGGTGTGGTCCAATTCCTCCTTGGAGAGGGAGTAGCCGAGTTTTTTCAGGCGGTCGTGGAGGCCGGCGCGGCCGGTGCGCGCCGTCAGCACCACGCGGCTTTCCCTGAATCCCACGTCTTCGGGGTGCATGATCTCGTAAGTTTCGCGGTTCTTAAGAAAACCGTCCACGTGAATGCCGGAACTGTGGGAAAAGGCGTTGGCGCCGACCACGGCCTTATTGGGCGGGACCGGCATGCCGAGCATGTCGGCGACCATGTGGCTGGTGCGCAGGAACTCGCGGGTATCGATCCCGGTGGTTACGCCGTAGTAATCGCTGCGGGTGCGCAGCGCCATGACCACCTCTTCCAGCGCCGCATTGCCGGCCCGCTCGCCAATGCCGTTGATGGTGCCTTCCACTTGGCGGGCGCCGTTGCGTATGCCGGCCAGGGAATTGGCCACCGCCAGGCCCAAATCGTTATGGCAATGCACGCTGATGGTGGCGCGGCCGATGTTGCGCACCTGTTCGCGAATCTGCCGGATCAGGGCCCCATACTGTTCGGGGACGGTATAGCCGGTGGTGTCGGGGATATTGACGACCGTCGCTCCGGCGTCGATGACGCCTTCGAGCATCTCGAACAGGTAGGCCGGATCGGAGCGGCCGGCGTCTTCGGCATAGAACTGCACGTCGGAAACGTAATTGCGGGCGCGTTTGACCGCCTCGACCGCCATACGCAGAATCTTGACTTTTTTCTCGCCCAGCGTCCGGCCGTAGCGCTCGTCGCGGAACTTGCCCATGATGTGAATGTCGGACGCCCCGATGCCGGTATGGATGCGCCCGCGTTTGGCCTTGGCCAGCGCTTTGCCGCAGGCATCGATGTCTTCGGCCACCGCCCGCGACAGAGCACAGATTACCGGGCCGGAAATTTCGTGGGCAATCTTCTTGACCGCTTCGAAGTCGTCGGGAGAGGAGTTGGGATATCCCGCTTCGATGATGTCCACCTTCAAGCGGGCCAGTTGCTTGGCCAGGGTAAATTTGTCGCGGCTGCCCAGCCGGGTGCCGGCGGCTTGTTCCCCGTCGCGTAGTGTAGTGTCGAATACCGCCAGTTTTTGAGTTGTGGTTTTCATATCCAAGTTCTCAAAAGGACACTATAAACGGCGGGTAATGCTGCCGTCCAACCAGTGGCGCTGATGTACAATGGCTGCCGGCTTTCAATTCCAGGCTATCCCACCGGAGATGACACAATGCGATTTCGTGGATGCGCCGGCTTATTGATTTCATTAGCTTTGTCGCTAAATCCGGGAATGCTCCGGGCTGAGGAACCGTGGCTACCCCTGAATGGGGAAGAGTTGGCGCTAAAGGACAATCCGAAGCATCCCGGGGCAGACGCGATGATTCTTTACCGTGAATTCGAGCAGAACGACAAAGCGCGTTACATCAAGGAATATATCCGGATTAAAGTCTTCACCGAACAAGGAGAGCGGTACGCCGGCATCGAGACCATGCCATACGACAGGGGGAGTTTTCATGTGACGGAGATCCGGGGCCGGACAATTCATCGCGACGGAAGGATCATTCCCTTCACCGGCAAGCCTCTGGAGAGAGTGACCTTCAAGCAGCGCTCCTTCCGCGAAATGGTCACGGCATTCACCCTGCCTGAGGTAGCGCCCGGCAGCATTCTGGAATACACGTACACACTCCACTGCGACTGGTTCTTTTACCCCATAAACCGGTGGGACATTGAGCAGAGCCTTTATCAGCGAAAGGTACACTTTAGTTATATCCCAGACATGGACCAGAAGCTGGCATGGGCTGGGGCCCTGCTACCGCCGGGCGTCGAACCGGTGCAGACGGGGAAGGGCTACGTACTGGACATGCAGGACGTGCCGCCTTTCGAAATGGAAGATTACATGCCGCCGGAACAGGAAGCCCGGCCATGGGTCATTTTCTTTTACTCTGCTGCCTCCGGGCACAGCCAATATGTGAGGGACGAGTATTGGACAGCGATGTTCGTGGATTGGAGCAACCGGCTGCGGCAGTATATGGACCAACCGGGGGCGATGAGGAAGGCGGTCGAGAAAATGATCGGCCCCTCCGACCCTTCCGAAGCGAAGTTGCGCAAAATCTACGAGCGCGTGCAGGCGTTGAAAAATTTCACGTACGAGACGGAAGATCCAGGAGGCGAAGCCAGACCCGGCGGGCAAAAGATCGATACGAACGTGGGCGAGGTGCTAAAGCACGGCTACAGTTGGCACGACAATTTGAACCGCACATTTGTCGCGCTGGCTCGTGCTGCCGGGTTCGATGCCACAGTTGTGGCGGTCACGCAGCGAAACCGGGGGGTGTTCCACCCGGACGTACTTTCCTTTGATCAGTTTGGCTCCGAGTTGGCGCTGGTGCGAGATGGCGGCAAGGATCTGTACCTGGATCCGGGTACCCTATTCTGTCCGTTCGGCTTGCTGCCATGGGAAGATACGGGCACGACTGGGGCACGCTGGGACCCGAAGAGCGTCAGCTTGGCCAGGACGCCACTCCCCGAGCCCGAGAACGCGAGCATATTGCGGGAGGGAAAGTTCACGCTTCAGGCAGACGGGGCCCTGGACGGCGCAGTGCAGGCTACTTTTTCAGGTCAGGAGGCGCTCAATCTCCGATTGGAGGAGCGAAATCAGGACGCAGCGGACCGCAAGCGAAGGATGGAGGAATTGGCGCAGAGCTGGTTTCCGGTTTCCGGCGCGGTGGAAATGCAGAGCGTGAACGAGTGGAGGTCTTCCACACTTCCCTTGGTGGTTACGTATAAGGTCCATCTGCCCGCCTACATCCCCGCCGCCGGCAATCGTTTATTGCTTCCGGGCCTGGTGTTTGCCGCGGCTTATCGCAATCCCTTTTCGCATGCCGGGCGCACGTACCCGGTTTACTTCCCATATCCATATGTCTATGCGGACGATATCAGGATCGAATTGCCGCCGGGATTAACAGCCGAGGATCTCCCCGCGCCGAAGACGATTGCGAATGCGTTGGCCGATTTTTCGCTCAGCTACGCGGTCGAGGGCGGCACGCTCCGGGTAAAACGGCAGTACCGGCTGAAGGGCGTTTTTGTCGATGTGAAGGGCTATCCCGCGGTCCGTTCGCTGTATGCGCAGATGCAGCAGGCCGACGACGGCAGGGCAGTGCTCAGAGCCACCGCCCCTGAGGTAAAATGAGTCCATCTTCCTAAAGCGATTGAGTCTGCAGAGAAGGGCTCTGCGGCTCAGCCAGGAATACGAGTTCTTCTGCAAAAGATCTTCGGAGATAGCAATGCAATTCAAGATTTACGTTCGTGTGCTGGTGGTTTCAGTCCTTCTGCTGCTGGCCATGCCCACGCGCCTGCGGGCGCAGGAATGGCAGCCTATTTCCCCGGAAGATCTGGCGCTCAAGGACAACCCCAAGGCGCCGGGCGCGGATGCCATGATCCTCTACCGGGAGCTGGAGCAGGACGACCAGAAGTTGGCGGTCCGGGAATATGTCCGCATCAAGGTCTTTACCCAGGCGGGGATGAAGTACGCGGAGGCAAAGACGCTGCCGTATCAGGAAGGGCAGGAAAGTATAGCGGTGGTAAAGGGAAGGACGATTCATCCTGACGGGTCGATCAAGGAATTTTCCGGCGAGATCGCGCATCAGGTGGTGCCCAAGAGCCGCTCGGCCAACGAGACGGTATCGGTTTTCACGCTGCCGGATGTGACTCCGGGCAGCATTCTGGAATACCGCTACACCATCCAGTCCGCCCAGGAAGCCAAACACTGCGAAGAGGAAATGGGCCTGGAAATTTGCGAGCTTCACATTCGTCCCAGCAGTTGGATGGTTTCGGCGCCGTTGTTTCAGCGCACCGCGCATTTCCGGTTCGTTCCCCAGGAGAAAGAGAACTTCAATATTCTTCCCTATCTGCTGCCACCCGGCGCCAAACCGGCGGAGCAACGGGCTGGGGGACGCCGCATCATCGTCATGGACGTGCAGGATGTGGCGGCGGTTCCGCAGGAGGCGCTCACGCCGCCGGAGAGCGAATTGCGCGCGCGGGTGGACTTCCTTTACTACACCGGGGCTCCGCCCTCGCCGGACGAGTTTTGGAACGGCCAGTTGAAGAAGTGGGCGAGCGGCGCCCAGCACTTCATGGACAAGCGGGACGCCATGCAGCGTGCGCTCAGTTCCACCGTCAGCTCGTCCGGCAGCCGCGAGGCGAAACTGCGCAAGATTTACGATCGCGTGCAATCCCTCCGCAACGTTACGTACGAAGCAGCGGAGACCGGCCGGGAGGCGCAAAAGCCGAACCTGAACGTCGATGACGTTCTCGTCCACGGATATGGTACGCATAATGAACTGAACCGGCTTTTTGTCGCCCTGGCGCGGGCCGCGGGCCTCGACGCCACCCTGGTTAATGTTGTGCAGCGCGACCAGAACCAGTTTCACAAGATGGTGTTGTCGATGGGCCAGTTCACCTCGGAAGTGGCTTTGGTCCAGGACAACGGAAAGCTGCTTTATCTCGATCCGGGAACGCTATTTTGTCCCTATGGAGTGCTTCCCTGGGAAGATACCGGCGTAACCGGCATCGTTTTGGCAAAGAACTCGGCCAAGTTTGACGACCGCAACACGCCCCTGCCGGATCCATCCGCTTCGGCCATTTCCCGCAAAGCAGCTTTCCAATTGCATGACGACGGAACGCTTGAGGGAACGCTGGAAGTCACTTTTACCGGCGAAGAGGCAATGGACCGCCGCCAGCAGGAGCGCCACCAGGACGATGCCGGCCGCGAGAAAGATATGCGGGAGCTGGCTGCCGGCTGGTTCACGGCGCCCGGGGAATTCAAACTGCAAAGCGTGAATGACTGGAAGTCGTCGAGCCTTCCCTTGGTGGCTGCCTTTACCGTTCACGTGCCGCATTATGCCGTGATCGGCGAGGGGATAACCTTTTTGACGCTGATGCCTTTTGCCGGCGCCTACCGCAATCCGTTTAAGGCTGAGGAACGGGTTTCCAAGATTTACTTCCATTACCCTTACGTTTATTCCGACGACATCAGTATTGGTTTGCCCGCCGGCTTTACGGCGGGTCAGCTTCCGCAACCGGCGGACTTCAAAAATTCTCTAGCCGAATACTCTGCGGAGTGCGCTACCGGAAGCGGCGCGGTGCAGCTTAAGCGGGAATTTCGGCTGAAGGGACTTTTTGTCGATGCCCAGTATTACCCGACCGTACGCGAATTCTTCGAGCACGTCCAGGACACGGACGTTGCCGAAAAGGTTGCGCTCACCACGGCCGCGAAATAGTGCTCCGGTTCCGGTGGAGGAACCTTCGCGCTGAAAAAAGGCAATCTTTTCCGGTACCGCCGGTATACAATGGTCGCCGGTATCCAGGCGGCACAATTTTTGGGCTGGGGAACGGCATGCGCCCATGCCGCACGGGTAGGGAAGCATGCTTGCCGTTTTCCGGCCCGGGGAGAGAGTGCGATGCGCTTCAAGCTCTGTGCGAGTGCGTTTTTGCCGGCAATTTTGCTGTTGTTGGCCCTGCCCCAGCCGCTGCGGGCCGATGAGTGGCTGCCGGTTCCGCCCGAAGACCTGGCGCTGAAGGACAATCCCAAGGAACCCGGCGCCCACGCCATGATTCTTTACCGCGAGGTGGAACAGGACGATCAGCGGTGTGCCATGACGGAATATGTGCGGGTCAAGATCTTTGATGAGGCGGGACGGGACTATGCCGATGCCGAGACGGAGCCTTATGAGACCGATGTCGAGCAGGTGGCCGATGTCAAAGGGAGGACAATCCATCCCGATGGGTCGATTGTGCCTTTTGAGGGCAAAGTTTATCAAAAGAAGTATCTCAAGTACCGGTCGATTGGATTGTCCATCGCTACTTTTACTCTTCCGGATGTGACCCCGGGCAGCATTCTGGAATATCGCTACAAGATCGTCTGGGATAAGGACGCGGAATTGTGGTACGCCGATCATTGGATGATTGGCGCCAGGCTGTTCGAAAAGAAGGCGCATTTCTCCTACGTACCCTATCAGGATTCTGATTTGCAGGTCTATTGGCAGAACTTCCTGATCGATCAGAAACCGGTGGAACAGATGGCCGGGGGGAGTGCCGGCACGGGGCCGAGCCAGCGCAAGAAGATGGTCATGGATGTGGAGAACATTGAAGGAGTGGAGGAAGAGACGTACATGCCGCCTATCCTCGAAATGCGGCCCCGGATCGAGTTCTTCTACGCGCTCGAGAGACTTCCTTCGGCGGACGAGTACTGGCGCCAAAAGGCGAAAGAATTAGCGGGATTTTTTGAATCGTACATGGACCGGCGAGGCGCAATGGAAGCGCAGCTCGGTTCCATCGCAAACCATCAGGATAGCCACGACGTCAAACTGCAGAAAATTTACGATTATGTGCGCTCCCTCCGCAACTTGACCTACGATCCGCGCCTGTCGATTAAGGAAATCATCAAAATGCCAAAGAATAACAATGTCGAGGACATTGTGAAACACGGCTACGGCACGGATATACAGTTGAATCTCCTGTTCGTGGCGTTGGCTCGCGCCGCCGGCGTTGAGGCCTACCCGGTGGCCGTGGCCGGCCGCGACGAACTCGTTTTTCACAAAGAAATTCTGAAGATGAAGCAGCTTACTTCCTTGGTGGCCTTGGTGCGCGATGGCGGCAAAGAGCAGTATTTCGACCCCGCCATGCCGATGTGCCCCTTCGGAACACTGCCCTGGGAATTTACCGCTGTAACGGGTCTTCGGCTGGACAAGAAGGCGCCCGCCTTTATTACCACTCCGACGCCCGTTCCGGCCAATGCCGCGCTCTCGCGCCAAGGCGACTTCAAACTCGATGCCGACGGCAATCTGGAAGGCACGGTCACTGTCAAATTCACCGGGGAAGAAGCGCTGTTAGCGCGCTTTGCGGCGAGGAACCAGGACGATGCCGGCAAGAAGAAGGTTATGGAAGATATGGTCAAGGACTGGCTGGTGCACCGGGCGGAAGTGACCCTGGACAGCGTCAATGACTGGAACTCTTCCACTCTGCCCCTGATCGCCAGCTTCACGATTCGCGTGCCGGGCTATGCCAGCTCCGGATCACGAATGGTGTTTGCTCCCATGATATTCGCCGGGCATTCGCGGAATCCGTTTGCGCATTCGGAACGCAGTTATCCCATTTACTTCGAGTATCCATTTGTGCGCTCCGACGATATCACAATCAGCCTGCCGGCGGGGGGCGCATTGGAAGGAACTCCGGCTCCCAAGAATTTTGGGAATTCCATGGCTGATTACTCTTATGCCTGCACGACAGAGAACGGGAACGTGCACCTGGATCGCCAGTTCCGGCTGAACGGAGTTTTCGTCGATAAGAAGTATTACTCCGCAGTGCGCAATTACTTTGGACGTATTCAGGACAGCGACAATGAGAACGCGGTGCTGCAGAAGAATTAGTGCGCCGGCGGTGTTTCTCCTGGCGGCCTTTTGGTGCGTTCCCGCGCTGCGGGCGGACAAGGTCCCCGACTGGTTCCAGCAGTTGACCAAGGAGACGCTGCCGGAATATCCCGCGCGCACCGATGGCGTAGTGCTGCTCGACGACTGTACCCTCACCGTGAAAGACGCGCAGAGCATTACGAAGAACTGCAGGGAAGTAAGGAAAATCCTGCGCCACGAAGGGCGGGATTTGGGCCAGTTCCATTTTGATTTCAATAAGGACAACAAGCTGACCTACCTGAAAGGCTGGAGCATCGGGGTCAAAGGTCAGCAGTACGAACTGAAAGAAAAGGACGCGATCGAGTACCGGCCTTTTTCGGAAGATATCCTCTATGACGATGCCCGTTATAAAGTGCTGTTGATGCCGGCGGCGGAGGCCGGCGCATACGTGGCAGTCGAGTCTGAGCAAAAGGAGCGGCCCTATGTGCTGCAGGATGCCTGGTTCTTCCATAAGCGCATTCCAATCCGGAAATCGCGTTTCACGCTGCTACTGCCTCCGAACTGGGAATTCGAATATCGTTTCGCCAACTGGAAGGAATTCAAGCCGCAAAGGAGCGGGGCCAATCAATGGACGTGGGAAATCAATGATGTGCCCGGCTTCGAAGAAGAAGATCGCATGCCCGACGAGTCTGCGGTTACGGGCCATATGGTGGTCAGTTTTTATCCGCCGGGCCGCCAGGGCACCCGGATGAGTAGCTGGCCGGATGTGGGGGCGTGGGCTGACAGCTTGAATGCCAGCCGCCGGGTGGTGACTCCGGCTATGCACCAGCGCGTGTTGGAGCTAACAGCGGATGCACGCACGCCCCTCGGCAAGATCCAAGCACTGGCCGATTTCTTGCAGCGCGAAATTCGTTATGTCGCCATCGAGATCAGGATTGGCGGCATTCAGGCTCACATGGCGGGTGATATCTTCTCCAATCGCTATGGCGACTGCAAGGACAAAGCCACGTTACTGGCAACGATGTTGGGAGATGTAGGTATCGAGTCCTATCTGGTGCTTGTGCACACCGGGCACGGAGTTACCGTGCCTGAAACCCCGTATGCCTACAGCTTCAACCATGCGATTCTTGCTATCAAGCTGCCGGAAGGCACGGATGCCAGCAAGCTGTACGCGGTTGTCGACGACCAGAAGCTGGGCAAGCTCCTTATCTTCGATCCCACGAATCAGGCGGTTCCCGTGGGACTGCTTCCGTATTATGAGGAAGGGAACTATGCGCTGGTGGTCCTTCCTAATGGGGGTCAGCTTGTCCAGTTGCCGTTGCTCGCTCCTAACCTGAACCGCCGGCTGCGCACGGGTTCCCTTGAGCTGCAACCCGACGGCGCTGTCTCCGGCCAAATCGACGATCTGTTGACGGGCAACCTCGCGGCGAGGATGCGCCGGATGCTGCTCGACGCCAAGGGAACCGACCGGCTCAAGATTGTCGAGGACATGTTCGCGGAAAATTTCGGGCAATACCGCCTAACCTCGGCCCGGCAGGAAAATCTCGAGAGGTATGACCAGCCGTTGGTCTTGCACTACAAATTTGAGGCGCTGAACTACGGCCAGTCCGCGGGCGGGCTTATGCTGGTGCGGCCGCGGGTGATGGGAATCATGCACTGGAGCGACGAGCACTGGGGCGATGCCAAAGCCAAACCTCGCCAGTTCCCGGTTATCTTGCCTATGGGGCCGATTTCCGAAAGCGATGCGTTCGATATCAAAGTGCCGGCCGGTTACGAAATCGACGAATTGCCTCCCCCGGTTGAAGCCGTGTATCCGTTTGCCGAATATCACAGCAGCACCGAGATGAAGGACGGTGTGCTGCGCTTCAGGCGCAAGTACGTGGTTAAAGATGTCATGATCCCGCTGGGGCAGATGGAGCAGTTTAAGAATTTTGAAGGCCGGATCAGCGACGACGAGCGCGAGATGGCGGTGCTGAAGAAGAGCGCTGCCGTGTCGCAGGCGGCCCCGGGCACGCCGAAATAGCCGCCTTTCGCAATTGCCGTCGACCGGCTTCAACAAGAATAAGCCGCAGCGGGCAAAACACCGGCGCCCCCCTGATTTCCCTCTTTGTCCTCTGCGCGCCCTGCGTCCTCTGCGGTAAATTTTCTATAGCACCACCGGGAGGACGCATGCCGCAAGAGCCCGAGACTTCGATCAACCAAGCCTACGCCCCCGTGCGCTCGCCGCGGGGCCCTGAGCTTTCCTGCAAGGGCTGGCAGCAGGAAGCGGCCATGCGCATGCTGATGAACAGTCTGGACGAGGAAGTCGGCGAGCAGCCAGGCGATCTAGTGGTCTGCGGCGGTACGGGACGGCCCGCGCGCAATTGGGATTGCTACCGCGCCATGGTGCGGGCGCTGCAATCGCTGGGGGATGATGAAACCCTGCTGGTGCAGTCGGGGAAGCCAGTCGGCATTTTTCGTACCCACGAATATGCGCCGCGCGTGCTGATTGCCAATTCCAACCTGGTGGGTCATTGGAACAACTGGGAACAGTTCAACCAACTGGACCGCGCCGGCCTGATGATGTATGGCCAGATGTCGGCTGGTTCCTGGATTTATACCGGAGCGCAAGGCATTCTCCAGAGCACGTTCGAAACGTTTGCCGCGGCGGGCGAGAAGGCGTTCGGCGGCGACTTGGCCGGCAAACTGATCGTCAGCGCCGGCATGGGCGGCATGGGAGGCGCGCAGCCGCTGGCCGCCACCATGACGGGCGCTGCTTTCCTCGGCATCGACGTGGATCCGGAGCGCATCAAGAAGCGCCTGAAGACGGGCTATTGCGATTTCCTGGTGAACTCGCTGGATGAAGCGCTGCGCATTCTCAAGAATGCCGTGCGCAAGCGAGAAAACGTTTCCGTAGGCTTGGTGGGCAATGCGGCCGATATTATCCCGGAATTAGCGGAGCGCGGCGTGGCGCCGGACATCCTCACCGACCAGACGCCGGCCCACGATCCTCTGCACGGCTACGTGGCCCGCGGCCTGACCCTGGAGGAAGCGGCGGAGATGCGCCGGCGCGACCCCCGGGGCTACCGGGAGCGGTCCCTGGATTCCATTGCCGCCCACGTGGAAGGCATGCTCAAGCTGCGGGAAATGGGCGCCTTGGCCTTCGACTTTGGGAACAATATCCGCACCTTCGCTTTTGAACGGGGAGTGAAAAACGCTTACGACCTTCCCGGCTTCGTGCCGGAATATATCCGGCCGTTATTTTGTGAAGGGCGCGGACCACTCCGCTGGGTGGCGCTGAGTGGCGATCCACGGGACATCTATGCCACCGATGAACTTGTGCTCGAGATGTTTCCCCAAAACCGCACGCTGGAGCGCTGGATCAAGCTGGCGCGGCAGCGGATCAAATTCCAAGGTCTGCCGGCGCGCATTTGCTGGCTGGGTTATGGCGAACGGGCCCGGTTCGGCCTGGCCGTCAACGATCTGGTGAAACAGGGGAAGCTCAAAGCGCCTATGGTGATCGGACGCGGCCACCTGGACTGCGGTTCCATGGCGTCACCCTTTAGCGGGACGGAAAATATGAAGGACGGCTCTGACGCTATTGCCGACTGGCCATTGCTCAATGCCATGCTGAATACCGCCAGCGGCGCCTCCTGGGTCTCCATCGACAGCGGCGGAGGCGTCGGCGTTGGCTACTCGCAACACGCCGGTCAGGTAACCGTCGCCGATGGCACCGATGCGATGGCCAAGCGGATCGAGCGCGTGTTGACCAACGACCCCGGCATCGGCGTCGTCCGCCACGCGGACGCCGGTTATCGGGAAGCTCTGGAATTCGCCGCAAGAAACGGCATCCGGATTCCCATGGGTTAGGCAACACCCGGCAGCCGGGGGGCGGCAGAAAGGCACGAGCGGCGACCGCCGCCCTTGCGGGAAGGCCGCTGCTCAGACCAGTTGTGTTCCCCAGAGATCATGCAAGTGGAGGATGCCCTGGAGCCGCTTTTCCGCATCGACCACCGGCAGGCAGGTGATTTTCTTCTGTTCCATGATATTGAGCGCGGAAGCGGCAAATTCATCGGCGGCAATCACGTGCGGGCTGCGGGTCATGCACTCGGCGGCGGCGGCGTCCAAAAGGTCTTTGCCCCGGCGCTCGAGCAGGCGCCGCAAGTCGCCGTCACTGATCACGCCCACCAGGCGGCCGCCATCGACCACCGTGGTTATTCCCAGTCCTTTGCGCGACATCTCGTAGATGACCTCGGACATGCGCGCTTCCGGCCTGACTTGCGGAATTGCGTCGCCGGTGCGCATCAGCGAGCGGACCCGGGCCAGTTTCTTTCCCAGCTTGCCGCCAGGATGCAGGTCGGCAAAATCCTCTTCCTTATATCCGCGCTTTTCCGCCAGCGCTACCGCCAGGGCATCGCCTAAGGCCATCATGACGGTGGTTGAAGCGGTGGGGGCCAAGCCCAAAGAGCAGGCTTCGCGGGCTACCGAGCAATCCAGCAATATATCGGCAGCTTGCGCCAAAGTGGACCTGCCATCGCCCGTTAAAGCGATTAACTTGAGTTGCAGGCGCTTGATTGTGGCCAGGACGCGCAGAATCTCTTCGGTCTCGCCGCTAGTCGAGAGCGCCAGCACCACGTCGCCGCCCACCAGCATGCCCAAGTCTCCGTGCACAGCCTCGGCGGGATGCATAAACAGCGCTGGCGTGCGCATGGAACTCAAGGTGGCGGCAATCTTGCGCGCCACGATGCCGCTCTTACCCATGCCCGTGACCACCACGCGCCCGCTGCAGCCAGCGAGCAACTCGACCGCGCCGGCAAAGGGGGCGGCCATCGCTCCGTGCAGCCGTCCGGCGAGGGCGCGCAACGCTTCGGCCTCGATCCGAATTACGTTTTCGGCGGTATTTGTCATAAGCGAACCGCACGCTGCACAGCCAGCAACTGCTCCAGCACGCTGCGCAGCTTGGCCAGGGGCAGGGCGTTGGCGCCGTCCGACATCGCCTGCTCCGGGTTGTCATGGACTTCCATAAACACGCCATCGACGCCTGCGGCCACGGCCGCGCGCGACAGCACAGGAATAAATTCCGGCTGGCCGCCGCTCGCAGCGGCCTGGCCGTTCCCCACCGCCGACGGCAACTGTACGGAATGCGTGGCGTCGAAGACCACCGGCGCAAAATTCCGCATGATAGCCAGGGAGCGCATGTCCACCACCAGATTGTTGTATCCGAAAGATGCTCCCCGCTCGGTCAGAAAGACGCGCGGATTGCCGGCGGAGCGCACCTTATCGGCGGCGTGACGCATGTCCCAGGGGGACATAAACTGCCCCTTCTTGATGTTGACGGCGCGGCCCGACTGGCCGGCGGCGGTCAGCAGATCGGTCTGCCGGCACAAGAAGGCGGGAATCTGCAGCACGTCCGCCACTTCCGCCACGGGGGGCACGTCGGCGGCCTGGTGCACGTCGGTCAGCACCGGAACCTTCACCTGTTGCCGGATCTTGCGCAAAATGCGCAAGCCCTCGGCCAATCCCGGCCCGCGAAAACTCCGGAGCGAAGTGCGGTTGGCCTTGTCGTAGCTGGCCTTGAAGATGTAAGGAAGCTGGAGCGTCTGCGCCAGGCCGGCGATGGACTCGGCCATTCTAAGCGCGTGCTCTTCGCTCTCGATCACGCACGGCCCGGCAATGAGAAACAAATCTCCGCCGCCTACGGTTATATTTCCGATCTCGAAGACGCTTGCCATTTTTCCCCGGCGGCCTCCGCCGCGAAGGTTTTGCCGATGCTCCTAGGGCCGCGTTACTTTTTCCGGCCGCAGGAACAGGCTCCTATCCGCTTCGCGCCTCTGTTGCTTGCGCCGGTTGCGGTACTCGTACGCCGCTCCGATGAACGCCTTGAATAGGGGATGCGGCTCCAGGGGCTTCGACTTGAACTCCGGATGAAATTGGCAGCCGAGGAAGTAGGGATGATCAGGAATCTCGACGATCTCCACGTACTGCCCGTCCGGGGTCAAACCGGTGATACGCAGGCCGGCGGCCACCATTTGCTCGCGGTATTCCTGGTTGAATTCGTAACGGTGGCGGTGGCGCTCGCTGATCTCGAGCTGGCCGTATGCTTTATGGGCAAAAGAGCCGGGAGTGATGCGGCAGGGCCAAGCGCCCAGGCGCATGGTGCCCCCCAGGTCTTCCACGCCGCGCAGTTCGCGGAGTTTGTAGATGACGCGATGGGGTGCGGCGGCGTCGAATTCGCTGGAATGGGCGCCCTCCAGCCCGCAGACGTTGCGTGCGAATTCGATGCATGCGGTTTGCATGCCCAGGCAGATGCCGAAGTACGGCACCTTTTCCTCGCGGGCGTAACGAATGGCGTTCAACATGCCCGCAATGCCGCGCTTGCCGAAGCCGCCGGGAACCAGAATGCCATCGTAACTCTCGAGCTGGGCCGCGTAACTCTTGTCCTTGGTTTCCAACCCTTCGGCTTCGATCCAGGTGAGGCGGGCCTTCAGATTGTGCGCCAAGGCGCCGTGCAGCAGGGCTTCCTTAAGGGATTTGTATGAATCCTCGTACTCCACGTACTTGCCCACCAGCCCGATGGACACCTCGTCCTTCGGGTTGTAAATTTTGTGTACCAGTTCCTCCCAAGGCCGGAGACTGGGTTCGGGGGTGGTGATGTGCAAGTATTGCAGGCACAGGCGGTCCACGCCCTCGCGGGCGAAGGACAGCGGCACCTCGTAAACGCTCTCCACGTCATTGGCGGTAATCACTGCCCGTTCCTCGACGTTACAGAACAGCGCAATTTTTGCTTTGAGCTCCTTGGAAAGAAAGCGGTCGGTGCGGCACAAGAGAATATCGGGCTGAATGCCCACGCTCAGCAGTTCCTTTACCGAATGCTGCGTCGGCTTGGTCTTGAGTTCGCCCGCGGCGGCGATATACGGCACGAGGGTCACGTGCACGAAGAGCGTATTCTCGCGCCCCAGTTCCTGCCGCATCTGGCGAATGGCCTCAATGAAAGGCAACGACTCTATGTCGCCCACCGTGCCGCCAATCTCGACCAGGGAGACATCCACCTCGCCGGAAACCTTTTTCATCGCCGCCTTGATCTCGTTGGTGACGTGCGGAATCACTTGCACCGTCTTGCCCAGATAATCGCCGCGCCGCTCCTTGGCGATGATCTGCTCGTACAGCTTGCCCGTCGTCCAATTGTGGTCCCGGGTCAGTTGGGCGTGGGTAAAGCGCTCATAGTGCCCCAGGTCCAGGTCGGTTTCCGCGCCGTCGTCGGTGACAAAAACTTCTCCGTGCTGGAACGGCGACAACGTTCCCGGATCGACGTTCAGGTAAGGATCGCATTTCTGCAGCGACACCTTGAGACCGCGGCTCTCCAGCAAACAGCCGATCGAAGCCGCCGCCAAGCCTTTGCCCAGCGACGAAACCACTCCCCCGGTTACGAAAATAAACTTAGCCGACATTGCCGCCTCGTCCCCGCGTGCCGATGAAGTTGAACTGTGTGGAGGGGTTCATTACCCATTATGCCTGAATTCCGGCGCCGGAGGCCAGACGGCCGGAAAGAAAGCAACGCAATCCGGCATCTGCAAGGGCAATACAAAAGCCCCCGATTACCTCGCGGGCTTTCGTCTTCGTGTACCAAGTTGATTACAATTGAGGGGGCGGTTTGGCCTGCACTTCATGAGGTAGAGTCATCCTGCGCCGGATCATGGGCAGGAGGGAGCCTGCTTGCACGCGGACGCGAGAAAGACGTATGCGGGGATGGTGAAATGGCAGACACGGCAGCCTTAGGAGCTGTTGCTCGAAAGAGCGTGGGGGTTCAAATCCCCCTCCCCGCACCAGCGCAGGTTTCCAGCAGCCTGCATGGCTGGCCGCCCTGCGGCCAGATTGGCAAGCATTGCCTGAGTGCCGTGCTGATGCGGTGAGCCGCCGGGCTCTCCTGCCGGTCAACCGAGAGAACCCCTTGATTGCGTCTTTCCCTACGCCGGGCCAGCCGCATCAAGAACCTCGCGGACTTTCTTTCCCGGTGCCTGGGGACGGAAGGGTTTGGCGATGAACTGGATGCCCGGTTCCAGAATCCCCCGGTGCGCGATGGAATCCTCGGCATAACCCGACATATAGAGGACTTTCATCTGCGGCCGAATTTTTTGCAATTGCTGTGCCATTTCCCGGGCTTGCGCGGCATGGGCCGCCACCAGGACTTGATAGCCGTCGTTGCGCAACATCTCGGCGGTCATGGCGCGTACGCTGTCATTGTCATCGACTAGCCCTGACCCAATGGCCGTAAAGTTAGCCCGTTTCGCCGTGCAAATCAACTCCTGGTTAGAAGTCCGCTGGTTCCTGCCAAGGTTGCCGGACGGCGAGGTCCCCCGTCACAGCGGCCGCGTCCATGCGTCACTGCAGCCGCCGGCAGATCATGCAACAAGAGAGGAAGGGGGACCGCTATGATTGCTCTGACCATGCTGCTTTTCCTCCTCGGAGCCCTGTTCCTCGGCATTTGCATTATGATCCTGCTCAAGCCCAGTGGCTACTTCACGGCCCAACGCGTGCTCACCTGCCCCGAGACCCGCAATCCCGCCCGGGTCAGGGTGGATGTGGGTCATCGCCTGCGAACGGCTTTGTGGGGCCGGGAAAAGCTGCGTTTGCAGTCCTGCTCCCGCTGGCCCGGCCGCCAGGAATGCGGGGAGGAGTGCCTCCTGCAAGTGGATTTGAATCCGGAAGTTTTGGATCGCGCCTTGCGCGCCTGGGCCGAAGGCAAGGCGTGCGCACTCTGCGGCCGGCGGCTGCGGGAAGCCGATTGGCGTATGGGACATTTCTCCGGGTTGAACGATCGCAGCGCCTGGATTCCGCCCACCGCTATGCCTCTGCATGAGTTGCCCATGGCGCTGCAACACTACCGCCCCGTGTGCTGGCCGTGCCATTTGGCCCAAGGCCGCCAACGCGACCCCATCCTGCTGAAGGGAGATCGGCGCGTTCCGCGCGAACCATCCTGGACCGGGACCTGAGGACCAATCGGATTTGTAATCGGTGATGGGTAATTTGTAAAATGGGCCGACTTTTATGCCCACCACCATTTTCACCGCACAGAGTTACGACCCGGAAAAATCACGCCGGCAGCGGCAAAGGATCGTGGTGATCCTCTCGATTTTGATGGTTGCGGGGGGCGTGGCCTACCATTACCGCTATTGGACTTACGAGCACCGCGTAGACCAGTTCCTCACCGATCTGGAGCGCCATGACTACAAGCAGGCGTACGCCCTTTGGCAAAATGATCCGCGGTGGGAGCAGCATCCCGGACGGTACCAGAAATATCCGTTCCCGGATTTCTATCGGGACTGGGGACCGAGCGGCGATTGGGGAATTATCAGGGAGCACAAGATTGATGGCGCCGCGGCTCCCACCGGCGGTAGCGGCGTGATTGTGCAGGTTACGATCAATCAACGCGTGGAGCCGTTGCGGTTGTGGGTCGAACGGCGGGACAAGACGATCACCTGGTCGCCGTACTGACAACGGTCCTTCACGGTCTGGTCTTCGCGATTTCCGGAACGCGCTCCACCCCGCCCTGCGGGGGCAGGTGGTGTTTGGTCAGATTTTCCTTCATGTACTCGAATCCTTCTTCCGGCGAGTCCACGATCTTGAACAGGTTGAGGTCCTCCGGCGAGATGACACCCATCTCCGCCATAGCCTCGAAATTCACGATTTTCGTCCAGTACTCGCGCCCGTACATCACCACCACCATGCGTTTGGCCATTTTTTCCGTTTGCGCCAGGGTGAGGATCTCAAACAGCTCGTCGAAGGTGCCAAATCCGCCGGGAAAGACAATCAGGCCTTTGGCCAGGTAAGCGAACCACAGCTTACGCATGAAGAAATAGTGGAACTCGAAGTTCAGCTCCGGGGTGATGTAACGATTGGGCATCTGTTCAAAGGGCAAATTGATATTGAGGCCGACGGTAGGACCGCCCGCCTCCGCCGCTCCCTGGTTGGCGGCCTCCATGATTCCGGGACCGCCGCCGGTGGTCACCACAAAGCGGCGGCGTTTAGAGGGAATCTTTAACGACCACTGGGTCAGCAGGTAGGCCAGCCGCCGCGCATCTTCGAAATAGCGAGCCATTTGCAGGTCCACATGGGCGCGCTGCATCTTGCGCTGCCATTCGGGAGAGGCAACCTGACGAGAGCCGGGCTTCTCCAGCATCTCCACCACGTTCTGGGCAGCCGAGTGGCTATGGAAGCGTGCGGAGCCGAAGAACACGACCGTATCCTGAATCTGTTCGCGCCGGAAACGCACCAACGGCTCCTGATATTCGGCCAGAATGCGCAGCGCACGCCCCTCCGGCCCGTCCAGGAACTTCTTGTTCTCATAGGCCAAGGGCGCGGGTTTGATGGTATCCAGGGATGGTTTGACGTTATCGTTCATTCGTTCTCCTGCCCGGCTCCGGGCTCGTTGCCGGACCGGTAGATTCTTTTTGCCTCACGTAATTTGATTCTTATCACCACGACCATGGAAAACCGCCTGCTGCTTAGGCCTTCTCCCCCGATAATGCACTGCCGCCGAGGCCCCCAGGCAGAGGTCGATTACTCCGAGTCCGGTAACCAGACCACGAAAAAAATAATTCTGGAATACCGCATGCAGGAGAGGGAAGTCCGCGAGCAAAACGTTGGCTTTCCATACCGGCTTCCATGGCAGAACAACCAGCAACATGCCCAATTCCATGCAGAACAGCACGTAGAGCGTGAGGCCAAGGCGCTGTAACCAGACAGGAGGGAAGCTCTGGTTCGGAGGCTTAACTGCTTCCGCCACCGCCGTGGGAACCCGCGCAGGATTGAGATCGGCGCTCAAGTTGCCATGCACCTCAGCGGAGCGGCTACGCCCGGAAGCGGCGTCCCCATAGGCAAGCCCCCTTGGCGCGGAACGCGGTCCGCCACGGCCGGTTGTGGACTCCATTTCTGAATCCTACGACCGCAGTGTTTTAATGCGTTCGGCCACATCGCGATAATCGATGTTATCGCTGAGCACTCGCATGAAATGGCTGCGGGCAGCAGCTACGTCGCCCGCGGCTTCATACGCACAAGCCAACTCGTAGTGGATGGCCAAAACGCCGTCCTGGTCCAAGCCGGGCGCCTGCAAGGCCTTCTCATACCAGTGAATTGCGGCCTCCGGCATGCCATTCTGGACGAAACAATCGGCCAGCCACGTATAGGCTTCTATCACTTGCGTAAAGGCGTGATTGTGTTCAATCGCCTTGCAGACTTTCTGCAACTCTCCAATGGCCTCATCCAGCAACCCCATTTCTTTGAAGGCGACGCCGAGATTGTAATGGATTTCGGGATCATCATTTTCGCCAGAATCGGATTCCACTTCCTCTTTGAACGCGGCAAATAACCCCGAGAGCCCGCCAACGGAATGCCGTGCCCGCTCCGGGTGTTGATCAAGCCTTTCCGGCGGAAGGGACGCCGCTTCCCTGGCCGGCAGGGCAACTTGCGGACCGGCGCCGGCGGTGTCCGGGACGGGAACTTTTCCCTGCGGCGGTGGCGGCAAGGCCTCGGCGGGAGCAGGCTTCGCGGAGCGAACCGAAGGCGCAGCCCGCTTAACGGAATCGGTGGTTGGCGGCGCCAGGGCATAATCGTTGCCCAGCGACTCCTCCAAGTCCATTACAAAGTCGCTCAATAAATCGGCCGACTTGGGTTTCGCGGCGACGGCCAAGTCCCCGGTATCCGTAGTCTTCGAAGGTGCGGGCGCCGTGACGGCGGCTGAACTCACCGAACCCTCGGGCGCCGGTGCGGCGGGTTCCGTTTCCAGAGCCGGCTCCGGCACTGCCGCAACCGGTTCCGGCTCCGCTGAAGGTGGCTCAGGCGGCGCGGCAGGCGGGACTTCCACCGCCCGCGAAACATCAACGATTTCGATCTCGGCGAGTTCAAGTTTGTCAGCCTTGCCCGAGAACTCGTCCAATTGCGCCCGCACTTGGAGTACCGCCGGAGCCTTGGGCGCCACCGCCTCGGCGCGCGCCAAAGCCGCGCGGGCTTCGTCCACCATCGACTGGGCAAGATAGAATCGCGCTTCTTCGAGCAGGTCGCCCAAAGCCGCATCCGTCACGGCGCCAATATTTGGCGCCGGGGCCGCAGGCGATTCTTCAGCGGCCAAAGCCCTCTCACTTTTGGGCGGCGTTGCCTCACTCTGCTCGGCGGCTAACACGCGCTCCCATTCCTCGGAAAGATCGATTTCGTGAGCCTGGGAGCCAGCCTGCGGCACGGGCTCCGCTGCCAAAGGAGGCGCCGGCACCTCGGGCCCCTCGGCCGCCGGTGAGGGCAGCTCCGTGTCTGTAGGCAGGGTCTCTTGGGAAGCAGGCGGGCCTCCTGCCGTCTCCAATGCCGTCTCCAACACCGGGGACGGGACCGTTTCAGCTTCAGCCGTTGGCGCGGATGCGCCAGACTCAGCCCTCGACTCGCCGGAGGGAATGGAAACTTCGGACTGAGCGGCGTATTTGGCCGCCAGTTCTGCAAACTGTGCTGCCTCCTTCTCACCTCCTCGTTCCTTATAAGCCGCTTCGAGAACCTGGCAACATCGCGCGGCCTCGGCGAGCCGGTTGGCGCGCACATAGAGCGAGGTAAGGCGCCGGTTGAGCTGCAGATCGCGGGGCGCCCGGGGCAGCATGGCTTCCAACGGCAGAATGGCGCGCGCCAGCAGGTTATAGGACTCAAACAGTTCCGCGTCCGTGAAAGCATTCTGCAGCGCGGCCCCAAGTTCATCGGAGTATTTCTGTTCAACGGCCGAGCCGATCTCATCCAGCTCTTCGGCCATGAGGGCCTGTTCCTCTTCCGAGTGAAGCAGAGAGACGCCGGAACCGGCTTCGAGGCGGCACTGGATCTGGTTATAATTCTGCAAATGCAGAGGGTTTTCCGGTTCCATTTCCGCGAGCTGCTGGTAAAGATCGCGGGCCTTCTCCAAGGACCCCTCTTGCACGCTGGCATGGGCCAGCAGTTCGGTCACTTCCGCGAGGTGCGAAGTATTTCCGGCCTTCTGGAATAACGCACTCAAGGTTTCAAGGGCATGGGAGTTGGTTTTCAGCGGCCCGATCATCTTGTGCAGCGTGTCCATCAGGCCCGCGGCGTTGGCGGTCAGCAACTGCGTGGAAAACTCGTCATAGCACTGGAGCGCGGCTTCGTAGTCGCCGGCCGCCAGCAAAGCTTCGCCATAGGCGGTCACCCCGCTGACGTCGTTGAAGATGACCAGCAGCTTGCGGGCCACCGGCTCCGCCTCAGAATATTGGTTGAGCTTCAACCGCGCGCGCAGCAGCACCCGCAAGGCCTCCGGCCGCGAATCCAGATCGGGAAGCATTTCGAGACATTGCACCGCGCCCGGCGCGTTGTTGCCTTCCAGGCGCACCTGGCCGCGCAACAAGATCGCCTGAGCCAGCCCCGGATCCAGCTTGAGCACGTGCCCCAACGCCTCATCGCAGGCCTCCAGGGCGCCCCGCGCGCGCAACGTCTGCGCCGAGCGGAAGTAAACGTCACGGGCTTCGGCCTTCTTTCCCAAGCGTCCATAGAGCTCGGCCAAACGCCCCTGCGTCTGCGGGTTGTCGGGGTCGAGATCCAGCATCTTCTGGTACACCGTGGCGGCCGCCTCGGTCTCTCCGCTGTGCAGATGATGCTCGGCCGCGGCGCTGTACTGGACGCGCGCGTCATTGTTCAGTCCCTGTTGTGCGTACAAGTCTCCGAGTTTCAGAATTACGCCGACGGCATGAGGGTTCTGTTTGGTGAGCTTCTTGTACATTGCAATGGCTTTTACGGTGAAGCCCTCGCTGGCATAAGCGTCGCCAACCCGTTGGAAATATGCGGTCGCCTGCTCCAGATTGCCCACCCGCGCGTACAAGTCACCGATCGTGTTCAGGACGTTGAGATCGTCGGCGTCCTCTTTGAGAATCCTCTCGTAATCGGCAATGGCGTTTTGCAGCCGGCCCTGCTTGACGTTCTTTTCCGCCGAAGCCAGAACCTTGGTCTTGTTGAACCCGAAGCCGAGCATAGGTGAATTTTCTCACACTATCTTGGCAGCGAATGCTCCCCCTGCCCGGCCCCAAAGACCATGTACCTCGAGTTGGGACCCTACGTATTTCCACGCATTGACCCAAGAATCAACGGGATAGTACGATTCAGGTGCTTACCCGTGCGTCCCGGCTAAGGCGAAGCCGGGGCGCTGGGGCGCCGGGCAGGATGACGGACTGCACCTTGACGATATGAAACGTTTGTTTTTCAAGAGCCGGCAGGAAAAAGCATCAGGCGCCCCGGCAAGAGCAGTTTCTATCGTGCCATGGTTGGTCCCAAACCAGCGGCTGGCAACCCACAGCCGGCGGTTGCTTTTTGGCTTGGTGCTCGCGGCTGGTTGCGTGCTCCTGGCCTCGTGCCAGAGTGCTGAGGAGAAGCCGGCCCATATGGCCCCGCCGGTTCTTGCGCAGGCGCCACAGGCGGCCCCAGTGGCTCCGCCTGCGCCGAAGCCGGAACCCCAGCTCACACCCAAGCCCGACCCGGTCGAGGCGATGCTGGCGGCCGCAGAAACGCAGTATCAGGCTGGCCGCGACAATTACAATGCGGGCCATCTGGAGGCGGCAAAAAGTTACTTTGACCGCGCTTTCGATCTGCTCCTTATGGGTCCGGTTGGCGTGCAATCCGATGATCGCTTGCAACAGGAATTTGACAAGATCGTCGAAGGGGTACATGAGCTCGAATTGCAGGCTTTGCAGCAGGGGGACGGCTTCACCGAACAGCAATCGGAACCCGCGCCGATCGACGAAGCCAATGAAGTCACTTTTCCCGTCGATCCCAATATCAAGGCCGCCGCTGAGCAGGAACTCAAGACCACACACTCCGATCTGCCGCTGGTCCTCAATGATGCCGTAGCCGCCTACATCAACTACTTCTCGAGCAGCAAGGGACGCGGCTTTTTGGAGCGCGGGTACGTGCGTTCGGGCCGGTATCGCGGCATGATCCTGAAAACACTCCAGGGGGCGGGCGTACCGCAAGACCTGATTTACCTGGCGCAAGCCGAATCGGGCTTTCACCCCCTGGCGCTGTCGCGCGTTGGCGCCCGCGGCATGTGGCAATTCATGGCGGGCCGGGGCGAAGAGTATGGCCTCAAGCGTACCTGGTGGATCGATGAACGCCAAGACCCGGAGCTGGCCACGCGGGCCGCGGCGCAGCACTTAAGGGACTTGTACAACGAATTCGGCGACTGGTATCTGGCCATGGCGGCTTACAATTCCGGCCCTGGCACGGTGCAACAGGCGGTGGAACGCACCGGCTACGTGGATTACTGGGAGCTATACCGCCGGGGGGTGCTGCCCCAGGAAACCCGGAACTACGTGCCCATTATTCTGGCCATCACTATCATGTCGAAGAACCCGGCGCAATACGGCTTGGATCGTTTGGTGCCCGATACCCCGCTGGCCGCCGACACCGTCACCCTCCACGAACCCATAGATTTACGGCTGGCGGCGGAATGTGTGGACACCTCCGTAGCCACCCTGCAGGAACTGAATCCCAGTCTCTTGCGCCTCACCACGCCCAAAGACCAACCCTTCGAATTGCATTTGCCGCGGGGCACAAAAGAGAAATTTCAAGCGGCCATCGCCGCCATTCCAGAGGAAATGCGGGTCTGGTGGCACTATCACCGGGTAGCTCCCGGCGATACTTTGGCCGGCATTGCCCATAAGTACCACACGACGGTGGGCGCCATCCGCGAGGTCAACAATTTGGGGGAGAGCGAGCTTCGCGTTGAATCTAAGCTAATTATTCCGATAGCGCCTGGCCACCACGATACGGAGAGCGCGGTTTACAAACGGCATGTGACTCATTACAGAGCTCGCAAAGGCGACACCGTACTGTCGGTGGCGGACCGTTTCGGCGTTCCGGAGGAAAGCCTGCGGCGGTGGAACCACTTGAAAGGAAACCGCTTAGTGGCTGGCAGGGTGATTCTCATCAGGATTCCCGCCGATGTCCAAGCCGATGAGCGCGCGAATGGCAAGCAGGCAGGAGCGCGCTCCGCCAGCCGCCGCGCCCCCGCGCCAACACATGCCAAATTACCCGTAAGTTCAACACAGGCAAGCACTAAGCAGACAGCTTATGGAAGTTCCCCAGCCCACCCGAGTCAGAACTCGGCGCCTGCCTCCAACGGGAGCAAACAAGTCGTGCACCGGGTGAGGAAGGGCGAGACTCTCTCCTCCATCGCCCGCGTTTACAAAGTCAGTGTCGGTGAGCTGCGGCGCAACAACCCCGAAGTAGTTGCCGCCAACCTGCGCCCGGGATGTATCCTGGTCATCAAGCAAGGCGAATAAGCTGCGGATTTTTCTCCGGGGAACCCGTTTTTGCACTTGCTTATAGTCACTCAGCGGTGTTCCATCAAAGGCATAGCGGCGCGAAGCAAAGCGGCTGTGCTATAATCCGCGCCGGTTCTTATTGTAATGTGGTATTTGCATTTGACGTGCGACGTACGGTTCTACAATACAGGCGGAGCCGGCGGAAATGGCGAATGACTGCAGGAGGAGAAATGTTCGACGACGAGACCCTCTACGGACGAGATGACGAAGAATTCGGCGAAGCAGGATATGACGAGCCTCTAGACGAAGAAGAGGATTACGAAGAAGAAGAGGAGGAGGAAGAAGAAGCCGGTATTCCGGCGGCCACGCCGGAAGTTCAGGAAGTTGCCGCGGCTCCGGCCCCGGCGCCTCCGGAAGTCAAGGCACCACCGAAGAAGGCGGCAAGAAAAGCAGCTCCGAAGGCGGTCAAGAAGCCGGCTAAAAAGGCAGTCAAGAAAGCCGCGGCCAAGAAGAGTGTGGGCAAGAAAACTGCGGCTAAGAAAGCTGCGGCTAAGAAACCCGCGAAGAAGGCCGCCAAGAAACCTGCCAAAAAGGCAGTCAAGAAGCCGGCTAAGAAGGCAGCCAAGAAAGCAAAAAAGGGCCGCCGCTAAACACCGCGCGTACCCATAGCGCCCGCGGCTGCTCGTGGCGAAGCGCAGGGCTCGGCCTCGGCACGCGTGCCACGCGCGTGTTGAGGTTTGTTTGCTTTCAGGTCTTGCTCTCTACGGCATGCAGACAGCGGCTGTACAGTTCGAGCAACTGGCCGGCGTAATCCTCCGCTTTGGGAAGCGCGCCTCCCTGGAAGCCGGCGCCGGAGGCGCCGACTTTGCCGTAGCCGGTGGTGATGGCGATGAATTTCATCAGGTCCAGGGCAATGTCTTCGTTGCGGCGTGCGCCGGGGAGCGATGGGGGGGTCTCGTCTGCCATGTCTGCCTCCTGGATGGGTGACCGTCAGGTTTCTATGCCTACGTAACAGATGCGTCCCACAATATAATGGGCCGCCGTTTTTCCTTCTTCGATGGGAATGATCTCGACCGGATGGGCCGGGTTGTGGGGGCGCAGAATCAGATTCTTGCCCGAAAGCTCCAGATACTTCACGCTGGCGCTTCCCTCCCGGCGCACCGCATACATGCTGGCCTCGCCTTTGCGATGAGGCTTGAGCGAATTGTAATGCCGGTCAATCAACACAATCGCCCCGCTGACGACACGCGGCGACATGCTGGCCCCGTCATGGCCAACGCGGACCAGGACAAACCGGGTCCAGCCGGCGCGCGGAGTTTCCATCTCCGGTTTCAGCCGCCGCAGAAAAGTGCGCTTGAATTTGTAAATGTCGCGAACTTTTTCGCTGGTTACCACCGCGCAATGGGTGGCCGTTTCCATGTCCACCAGCAGAACGTTTTCGAAGCTTTCTTCGGCGGGCGGCGGGATGCTGGCGCGCTTGTTGATTTCCGCCGCATCCAGCAAGTCGAGGACCGACAACTCTTGCGCGGCCAGGACTTTGTCCATGGCTTTCGTGCTCAGGCCGCGCTTGCGGTTAAGAAAGTTGGAAATATGGGCCTGCTGAAAGCCGGTTTGCCGCGCCAAGCGTAAGCCGCTCAGTTTCCCCGCGGCAATGCGTGCGCCCAGCACCTGCCGCAGGTTCTCCTGCAATTGCTGAAACGTCATGCCGCTTCCGACTATATCCAATTGCTGTACTCCATGCAAAATCTGGTACATTTTCCTGTCGGCCCCAAAGGCGGGGAGTAGGCGTCAGGAATTGTGGCGGCCGCAAGAGTGCATTGGGGGAAAGGGATTTTACGGACATGGATATGACGTGGGTCAACGAACAAATGGCGCTGGGCGGCGGCATTTGGACGGAAGAGAGGATGGCCGAGGTGGCGCGGCTCGGCATCACGCACATCATCGACATGCAGGTGGAATTCGACGATACCCCTTTAGCCAGGCCATTTGGCATCCAGGTGCTGTGGCTTCCGGTGGACGACGATTTCCGGCCCAAGCCTCCTGAGGTTTTCCAGCAGGGCGTGGATTTTGCTTTGGAAGCGCTGGACGATCCCGGAGCGAAGCTCTACATCCATTGCGCGGCCGGAGTGCATCGCGCGCCCATGATGACCTTGGCGGTTTTGCGGGCGGCCGGATGGCGGTTGCACGAGGCGGAAGGGCACATCTCGGCCCGCCGCCCGGTGGTCGATTTCGCCGAGGTTTATGTGCAGAGCGTGGAAGACTTCATGCGGGTTTACCAAGCGGAGTGATGGGCGGCATCATCCAGATCACGCAGCATGTGCGCCGCATGCGCGGCGGAGCGCAGGCCCATCTGATGCAGGGCCAAGACGGGCACTTCTACGTCGTCAAGTTTCAAAACAACCCGCAACACCTCCGGGTGCTGGCCAATGAATTGTTGGCCTCGCGATTGGCGGCGCAGATCGGTTTGCCCGTACCGGCGGCTGAGATCGTGGAAGTCTCACCCTGGCTGGCCGCTAACACGCCGGAGCTGACCATTCAATTGGCCCAGGGCGAGCTCCGGTGCGCGGCGGGACTGCAGTTCGGTTCGCGCTACGTGGTGAACCCGCTGGCCGATGCTTTTCAGGTCTTCGATTTTCTGCCGGAGTCGATGCATGGCCAGCTCCGGAATCCGGAGACTTTTGCCGGCATGCTGGCCTTCGACAAATGGACCGGCAATGCCAACGGGCGCCAGGCCGCGTTCTGGAAGCGCGCCCGCGAGCAGAAGTACACGGTGGCCTTTATCGACCAGGGATACTGTTTCAATGCAGGCGAGTGGGCCTTCACGGATTCGCCTTTGCGCGGGGTCTATGCCCGGAACCATGTGTACGCGGCCGTCACCGGCTGGGACTCGTTCGAGCCCTGGTTGAGCGCGATTGAAAATATTGACCAGGCGGGCATTCATGCTATCGCCGACGTTATTCCCAACGAGTGGTACGGGGACCGGGACGATCTGGAGGGGCTGACCGGCGAACTCTGGCGCCGCCGAACGCGGGTGCGCGAGTTGATCGATGCTTTCCGGGAGTCGAGCCGGCAGCCCTTCCCCCAATGGGGCGGGGCCGGCAAGGCGCCAGCCCGGTAAGCGCAGGGGATGGATTATGGCTGAGCGGAAACCATGCGAGTTTATGGTGGTGCGCTATGCGCCGGATGCGGTCAAAGGCGAATTCGTCAATATTGGCATTGTGCTGCTGGACCCGGCGGCGGGAACGGCGGACGTGCAATTCACGCGCGATTGGCGGCGGGTGCGCTGCCTGGACCCGCTGGCCGACACGGCCATGCTCGAAGCCATCGAGGCGGAAGTGCACCAGCGCTTGCAGGCGGGCGGCGCAGACCGCGAGCGCGTGCTCCATCTGTTGCGAGACTCGTTCGCCAATGCCTTGCAGGTGTCGGCGCCCAAGGGCCTGCTGAGCGATGCCCCCGCGCAGGAATTGAAGCGCCTGGTGGAGCTTTATGCCGGACGCGTGCGCCCCGGCCGGCCCCGCGAAACCGCGGGACGGGCGGCGATCGTTAAACAAATGCGGAATGCTTTTGAAGCGGCTGGAGTCTGGCCGCGGATGTTCAAAGAAGTTCGCGTGGCGCCCTTCACCCATCCCGGCGACCCGCTCCGCCTGGACTGCGCTTACCGTCCCAACGGAATTATGAAGTTCTTTCATGCCGTGCCGCTGGCCACGGATGTGGATGCCGCCAAAGTCTTGGCTTTCAGCTACCCCCTGGTTCGCGAGGGAGTGGCCCGCGTCAAAGGCTGGGAGACGGAATTGACGGCGGTGGTGGAAGCGGATCTTCCACGGGAAGACGAGGAAATTGCTTTCGCCATCGAAATGTTGCAGCGCAACGCCATCCACATCGCAGGCGCCCAGGAGTTGCCGCGGCTGGCAGAGACGGCCAGAAGAGAATTGCGGATTTGAGAACTCATAGGGCTGGCCAAAGCCGGCCACCAGCGTTTTCTTTGGGTGGCCGCCGGGCTGGCCCTGGGCGCGCACGGCGCCAGCCCCAGCCTAGGATTGCTTTTGCTGAAGAAATTTCAATAGTTCGGTGAGATCGGGTTCCAGATCCTGGATGGCGTCCTTGATCTCGTCGAGATCGCGTTTGAGGAGGGCCATCACTTCCGCCAACGCCTGTTGGTGGGCGGGCGAAAGTTCCAGGAAGAGCGGGAGAGAATCGCCGGCCAAATCCTGGGCCAGACCTGCGACCTCCGCCAGACGGTGAACTACGTTGCTGGCCGCCACACCTTCGAAGCCCAATTCTGCCAAGCGAATCCGCAGGCGGCTTTGCAGTTCCATGATTCGCTCTGTGGTGGCATCAGACATAAAACGCCAGTAGTTACTAGCTAGCAGCTAGCAGTTAGCAGCTAGGGGTCATCACTTAGAGACTGAACCCTGCGAAGATATGTCTTGGTTTTCGGCCCCTAGCTACCAGCTGCTAACTACTAGCTACTATCCCAGGTCTTCGTTCCAATTCTGGAGGTAATTGCTGACCTCGCGCAGAAACTGGTCGCCGACCGCGCCGTCAATAATACGATGGTCATAACCGAGCGAGATATGGCATAGGGACCGGATGGCAATCGAATCCATTCCGGCGGCGTCGGTAATCACTACCGGCTGTTTCTTGATGTTGCCGATGCCCATGATGGCCACTTGCGGCTGCAGGATGATGGGCAAGCCAAACATCTGGCCATAGTTTCCCGGATTGGTGATGGTAAAAGTGCCGCCCGCGACCTCGTCGGGCGTCAATTTCTTGGCCCGGGCACGTTCGGCCAAATCGGTGATCGCGCGCTGCAGGCCGAGGAAGTTCTTTTCCTCGGCGCTCTTGACCACGGGTACAATCAGTCCCCAATCCAGCGCGACGGCGATGCCCAGGTTGACGTTGCGGTGGTAATGGATGTTTTCCCCTTCGACCGAGGAGTTGACGATAGGGAAGCTGCGAAGCGCATGGATAGCCGCCCGGCAGAAGAACGGCATGAAGGTCAGCTTGGAACCGGTGCGGCGCTCGAAATCGTCTTTCACGCGCTCCCGCAATTTGACCACCCGCGTCAGATCCACTTCGTACACGCTGTGGACGTGCGCGCTGGTGCGCTTGGATTCCACCATGCGCCCGGCAATTTTCTTGCGCATCGGACTCATGGCCACGATTTCGCTGGGAATCGTCAGCGGCGCCGGCGCCGTGGCGCTGCTCTGATACAACGGCGCCTGGACGGCCGGCGGCGCGGCCGGCGGCGCGGGGGGCGCCCCCGCGGGATGCTGTTCGATAAACCGCAGGATGTCGTCCTTGGTCACCCGTCCGCCCAGACCCGAACCGGGAACTTTCCGCAGATCCACATGGTTCTCGCGGGCCAACTTCCGCACCAAAGGCGAAGAGCGCACATGTTCCGCCGCTTCTCCTTCCGCGCCCTGGGGAAATTCGAGGACCGTTTCCGGCACTTTTGTTCCTGCCGGAGATGACGGGAATTTGGCCTCGGCGGCCTCCGCTTTGCCGGCGCCGGATGCGGAAGCGACTGCGTCCGGGGGCGCAGCCGCCGGGGAAGCCACGGCGGCGCCCGCATCGTCGATGACACCGACCACGGTATTCACCTGTACCGTACTTCCTTCCGGCACCTTGATCTCGCGGAGGATGCCCGCGGCGGGCGCGGGAATCTCGGCATCCACCTTGTCGGTGGAAATCTCAAACAGCGGTTCATCCCGCTGGATGATCTCACCGGGCTTCTTCAGCCACTTGGTAATAGTGCCTTCAACAATAGACTCGCCCATTTGGGGCATGATCACGTCGGTTGGCATTGTCGTCTTTCATCTCCGCTGTCTTGATGAGATTTCGGGGCCGTGGGCACCACAAAATTGTATACGCTCTCAGGCCTCCCGTGCCGTTCCTGCCTGGCCGCTATGCCTGGCAGGTTGCGCTCCGGCGCAGCCTTTCCAGCTCCTCGGGAACTTTGAGCGGAACCCCAACCGTATTGCCGAGCAATGCGTCCAGGGTTTCAACCCACAGGATCTGCGAATGAAATACCCGGCCAAAGTTTCGCGCCACCGCTTCGCAGACGGCTGGCAGCACAACCTCCGCCCCGGTTTCCTTTGCCAGGGAGGTCACGGGTTTGGTTGCGAGGCCGCAGGGAACGATCAGCTTGAAATGGTCAAGATTGCTGTTCACGTTCAGCGCAAAGCCGTGCGAAGTGATGGCGCGCGAAATATGCACGCCGATGGCGGCAATCTTGGCCTGATCCTGCCCGCCGCCGGTAGCCGGGGAGGGAAGCGTCCAAACCCCGGTCAATTTCGGCACGCGTCCGGTCACCACGCCGAAATCGGCGCAGGCGCGAATCAACGCTTCTTCCAGGCGCCGGACAAAATCCACCGCGCCCAGCGCCGGGCGCTCGCCGCGCTGCCGGCTGCCGGCCCCAGGGGCAGCGCGAAAGCTGTGCAAATCGAAGATCGGGTAGCCGACAAGCTGTCCGGGGCCGTGATAGGTGACATCGCCGCCGCGGTCACACTCGAAAACCTCCACCCCTTGCTGCTGCAACAACTCGGACGAAGCCAGGATATTCCGCCGGTCGGCATTGCGCCCCAGGGTGATGACCGGAGGATGTTCCAGCAGCAACAGAACGTTCGGGATCCGTCCGCTGTGCCGCAGCTCGACCAGCGTCCGCTGCAATTTCAGCCCGCTGGCGTAATCCACGGTCCCTAATTGGACGACAGCAATCACTCTGGCCAAGGGCGCATTTCTCTCAAGGCAAGTGGCCGGCCAACCCCGGCACATAGCGGGAGAGATCGTTGTAAATGACGATCACTCCGATCAGCAGCAGGAATACAAAAGCTGTCTGGTAAATGCGTTCCTTAATCGGCTGGCTGATATCGCGCCGCATTAATCCTTCCAAAGCCAGCAGCAGAATCACACCACCGTCGAGGATGGGGATGGGCAGCAGGTTGATAATGCCAAGATTCAAGCTGATAAGAGCGGTGAGTTCCAGCAGCGGGATCCAGCCCGGCTGGCGCGCGGCTTGTCCGGCCAGGACACCTATGCCGATGGGACCCTGGAACTGCTTGATTGACGCCTTACGTTCCACCAATTTTTCCACCAACTGCAGGATGAGCGCCCCATATTTTTTATTGCTTTCCACGGAGCGTGCCAAGGCCCTGGAAAAAGGAAGGCGCGATACCTGCACGGGATCGGTGAACATGAAGCGGAGCCGGTAATGCGTCTGATTACCGATCTCGGTCGCGGCCGGAACCATGGTGAGTTGAAGCGCACTCCTGGAGCGCACCACCGTCAAGGTCAGGGGCTTGCTCTTGTTCTGATCGAGGAATTCGACCAGAGCCTCCACGCAAGCCACCGGTGCTCCATTGACCGCGGCCACGCGGTCGCCGGGCTGCATACCGGCGAGCGCGGCGGGCCCATTGGGTTCCACCGTGTCCACTTCAATTGGCCGGCTGGCGAACCAGCCGGCACTGCCGGCCTGTCCCGGGCCCTCGGAAGCCGGCACAATAATTCGGCTCAGAACCTGGTGGCCGCGCAGTACGCTCAGACTCAGCGGCTGTCCGGGGCTGAGCGCCGTCTGGTCGAGCACATCTTCCCACGCGGGATTGCTCTGGGCGCCCAACTGCACAATGCGGTCCCCCGGCTGAAGGTCCGCTTTGGCGGCTGGTGAGTTGGGGGCTACGTACCCGATGACCGCCGGCTGCTCAAAATAGACCGGAAGAGCATAATGCACCATGTAAGTGCCGGTGACCAGAAGCACCGCCAGCAGAATATTCATGCTGGGGCCGGCTATGGCGATCAGAAAGCGATGCCAGCGCGGATGCGCCATAAACTCCCCGGGGTCTCCGGTGCGGCTCTCCAAGGGGTTTTCCCCCGCCATTTTGACGTAGCCGCCCAGCGGGAGCAGGTTGAGCCGGTAATCCGTTTCTCCTCTCCGAAACCCCACTACCCGCTTTCCGAAACCTATGGCGAACTGTTCAACGCGTACGCCCACCAGCTTGGCCACGGCAAAATGGCCAAGTTCATGGACCAGGATCATCAATCCCAGCACGACCGCCATGGCCGCTAAACTGATTAAGAAGTTATCCAGCAAGGTCGTATCCCGTCAGCCCCTCAGCGCTGGCTCGAAGCTCGCGCCGGCAATGGAGATATCGCTCGCGCGCCGCGGGTCAAGCGCTCAATGTGCCGCGCCGCGCAGCGGCGGGCTTCCGCGTCCATCGCGAGAACTGCTTTAATAGATTCAGGCCGCACCGCCTCCGTTTCATTAAGAACCATTTCAATTGTACCGGCAATCTCGGGGAAGGAGATACGGCCTTCGAGAAAGGCGGCCACCGCGACCTCGTCGGCGGCATTCAGGGCGATGGTCTTGGCCCCGCCCGCATCCGCCGTTTCGTAAGCCAGGCGCAGGCAGGGGAACTTGTTCAGATCGGGCGGCGCGAAGTCCAAGCGCCGCAGCTCGCTTATGGGAAACCGCATATCCGAGCGAATGCGCTCGGGCCAACTCAGGGCGTAAAGGATGGGCAGCCGCATGTCGGTGACCGAGAGCTGCGCCAGGATGCTGCCATCCACGAACTCGACCAGGGAATGGATGGTGGACTGCGGATGCACAATCACTCCCACCTTGCTGGCGGGCAAGCCAAACAGGCGGCAGGCTTCGATCACCTCGAAGCCCTTGTTCATCATGGTGGCCGAGTCGATGGTGATGCGCGGGCCCATCTTCCAGGTGGGATGGTTCAGCGCCTGCTCCGCGGTAATAGCGGCGAACGCCTCCTGCGGCGTGCGCAGAAAAGGGCCCCCGGAGGCGGTGAGCCACACCCGCTCCACTTCCCCAATTTTGCCTCCCCGCATGCACTGGTGCACGGCGTTGTGCTCGCTGTCGATGGGCAAGAGCGGCTTACCCCGGCGCCGCGCCTCCGAGATGAGCAGTTTCCCGGCGGCGACCAGACACTCTTTGTTGGCCAGTCCGACGGACTTGCCCGCGTTCACGGCCGCGAAAGTCGCCTCCAAGCCGGCCACGCCAACAATTGCGCTCACCACGAAATCGACTTCCGGATGGGTGGCTACCCGCACGGTACCGGCCGGGCCCCAGACCACTTCCGTTTCGCTCATTCCCTCCGCTTTGAGCTGCCGCGCCAGCGTTTCCGCGTCCGCCTCGCGGGCCACGGACACCACCCGCGGTTGCCACCGCCGGGCCTGCTCCAGCACTTGCTCCACATTGCTGCCCGCAGCGATGGAAACCAGATCAAAACGCTCCGGGTAGGTCTCGATGATGTTCAGCGTGCTGCGGCCGATGGAGCCGGTGGAACCGAGAATGGCGATCTTCTTCATTTCAGCTTTGACGAAACCGGCGATTTCCGGGTCTTCAATAAATGTACAGCACCCGGAGATTGAGCAACGGAGAAACCGGCCAAGCGGGCAATGGGATGACCGCTCGTTCCTCCCGTTTCCTCAATCCTCATTCTCCTCCGCGTTCATCGGTTTTACACATGTCCCCGCCACAGGACGCGCAACGCGGCATAGTACCACAGTACGGGGGCGGCGAATAGCAATGCATCGATACGGTCCAGAACGCCGCCATGCCCGGGAAGCAAGGCGCCGGAGTCCTTGATTCCCGCGCCGCGTTTGAGCAAGGATTCGGTCAAGTCCCCAATCTGTGCGGCCACGTTGATGACCGCCGATAGGATCAAGATTTCGGCGAGCGGAGGGGGTGTTTTCGCCAGGTAGGCATGGCGGAGCGTCATAAGCCCCGCCGCATAGAAGGCGCGGCTTATTTGCGGAGCGTGAACGAATAGCGCCCCGCCGGCCAGCAGGGCGCCGGCGAAGGAAGCAATCGCGCCTTCCCAAGTCTTGCCCGGGCTGATGCGCGGCGCCAACTTGTGGCGCCCGAGCGCGCGGCCCACGTAGTATGCGCAAACATCTCCCGTCCACACCACCCCTAACAAATACAGCAGCAGAAACCCGCCCGCCCACAGTTCGCGGATCACCAACAAGAAAGCCAGCGGCAGCGCCACGTAAAGCAGGGCGCTCACCGAAGCCGCCGCTGCCGGGTAAGCCGACGCCAGCGCCGTGCGGGTGATGGCGGCCGCCAGAAACAGGAAGATGGATGCCGCGGTTGCCGCCAGCAGAACCAGCAGGGCGGCGCCCATGTCCATCATCTGCGTCTGCGCCGTCAGGGCAGCTCCCACCAGGGCGAAGATGAGGACGGTGTAAATGTAGGTAGGACAGCGGATCGGTTCCACGCCGTAATGCTCGGCGATAGCCAGCACTTCGCGCACGCCCAACAGGGCCACCAGCGCCGCGGCCGCAGCCAGGAGGAAGACCGGTGCGCGGAGGACCAACAGCAGCACAATCGGGATGAGCACCACCGCCGTAGTGATGCGCTTCATTTGCCGGCCGCGCGGGAGGAGCCCGCCAGGAGGGCGAGATCCGCCGGCGAATGCTCAATCAGTCCGCCGTACCGGCGCTCGCGTTTTTGGAATTCGCTGATGGCCTCCAGCAGGTGCGTCCCGCGAAACTCGGGCCAGAGGGTCGAAGTCACATAGATTTCGGCGTAGGCCACCTGCCAGAGAAGAAAGTTGCTCAACCGCATCTCTCCGCTGGTGCGAATCACCAGGTCCAACTCGGGCAAGTTGCGGGTATAAAGGTGGCGGGCCAAATCGGGCTCCGTAACCCGGGGCAGGGCGCCATTGACCGGCACTTCCGCCAGCCAGCCGTTGACCGCGTCCACCAGTTCCGTGCGGGCGCTGTAGTTGAGGGCGAGCGTCAACACCATACCCGTATTGCCGGCCGTGGCTTCGCGCGCCCACCTCATCTGCTCGTGCACGTCCGCGGGCAACTCGTGCTCCCGCCCGATGTATTGCAGGCGGATGTTTTGCCGGTTCAATAGGGGAACTTCCTGCTTCAGATAGCGTTTGAGCAACGCCATCAGGAAAGACACTTCCCCGCCCGGCCGCTTCTTCCAGTTTTCTTCCGAGAAGGCGTATAGGGTAAGAGCGGGAAGGTGCAGGCGCGCCGCCGTTTCCGTGGTCGAGCGCACCGCCTCGACGCCGGCGCGGTGGCCGGCTACGCGCGGCAGGTGCCGCCGCTTTGCCCAGCGGCCGTTGCCGTCCATGATGATGGCAATATGATGGGGAAGCCGTGCCGGATCCAGCTTGGCATAAATTTCCGCTGCTTTGCGGTCCAGGCCGGCGGGAATCGTTGCGCGCAATTCGTACCTCTCGAAACCATTAGTTTAGCAGCCGGAAGCGGGCAATCAAAAACTTAAAGATGCCGCCGCCGGCCGCACCCGGCAAGACCCGCAATGGGCGCTGATGGGCTGGGCGGAGGACGCAGTTCCCGCGGGCGGAGAGAAACGCCGATTGGACACGGGATGATCGAGCAACTGAGAAACCGGGCCATTGGACCGCACCGGCCCCGGCTTCCAGTTTCAAGTTTGCCGCCCCAGCGCGATGCTCCGGCGCGCCGCGGAAAACCTGAAACCGGAAACTCGCTAAGCGCTCCGGCGCGTATGCACCGTCATGTCGCGCATTTGCGCCAGCACGCTCTGCCACTGGAGCGCGCTCAGCTTGCTCAGGAAAGGCGCCACTTCAGCGATAAAACTGTCCGCCAGCAACTCCTGTGCGCTGGCCGGCGGACGCTGGCCGCCATTCAGCAGCTCGGGCACGGTAACTTCCAGCGCGCGCGCCAGCCTTTCCAGGGACGAAAGCGTGGGCGTGGCTTTCTCATTCTCGATCTTCGAGACATAGGTGCGCGGCACCTGCATGCGCAACGCCAGTTGTCTTTGGCTGAGTCCTATATTTTGCCGGAACTGGCGGATGGCGCCGGCGACCTGCACGGCCGCACGAGTCGCGCTGGGGAGCGTCTGTTGGACCGGTTGAATTTCCAGCATGGGGGGATCTTCGTGTTCGAGCGACTTATGACAACGCCGGCACATTCCGCTCAGGGTGCGGAACTGCACCATGTGACAGTAATCGCATCTCACCACCTCCCGGGAATCAACGGGCGCTAAAGTCGTGGCCATCGAGTTGTGGGAGATGCCAGAGCGGAACCCAGCTTATCACTTGACTGATTTGGTCCGTGCCAAGCTGTTGCGTACTTTGCGGTATTGGGGCATACAATGTCAAGTGTTTTTTCGTTCGAAACCGGCTGCGGCTGGCAAGAAACGGAAAAAACGCGGAGAAAAAAGGAAATAATCCCTATGAATCGAGAATCAGCCTGGGGTTTACTAACTGAATTCACCCGCTCGGAGAATTTGCGCAAACATGGCTTGGCGGTCGAGGCCTGCATGCGGGCCTATGCCCGCAAATTCGGTGAAGATGAAGAAACCTGGGGCATGGCCGGCCTTATTCACGACTTCGATTATGAGAAGTATCCCACCCTCGATCAGCATGTGTACCAGGGCAGCGCCATCTTGACGGAGCGGGGATGGCCGGCGGACATCAGGCGCGCCATCATGTCGCATGCCGATTACACGGGCGTGACGCGCGAGTCGAGGCTCGAAAAAGCGCTGTTCGCCTGCGACGAGCTGGCGGGCTTCATTACCGCCGTGGCCTTGGTGAAACCGGGGAAGTCGCTGGCGGAAGTGGACGCCAGGTCCGTGCGCAAGAAGATGAAGGACAAAGCCTTTGCCCGCAGCGTGAGCCGCGACGATATTGTCAATGGCGCGCAGGGACTGGGGGTTGATCTGGACGAACACATCGCCTTCTGCATTGCCGCCATGCAGGGCATCGCCGGCGAGTTGGGCTTGGCCGGCAGCTAGCCGTTGGGCGCCGGCCCCAGCTCCGCAGGGTCACCACCCTGCCGGCCTGGGGGTGACTCCCGTAATGTTGGCGCGGCCCGCGCGCCATGATACTCTGCCCGGACAGGCGTAAAGTACGTTCTCCGCAGGTGATGGCATTATTTCGTGAACGCGTTGACCTGGCCGGCTGTGCTGCGCAGGTTCCGCTGCGCACGTTTCTTCCGGTGCTGACGCTGGAGAAGCTGCTGACCGGCGTCGATAACATCCGGCACGACGTCTTCCTCAGCCCTAAATTCATACCGCTGGCCGGCACCCACATAGGGCGGCTGATCGCGCAGTACGGCGACGTTCAGGACCTCTGCGAGGAGAAAGAGAAAGCGGCGGTTCGCCCGCCGCCGGTGTTGACCGCGGCTTCCAGGCCGCCGGCCCGCGCCCAGTCCGTCGAGTTCAAAGACGCGCTGCTCGACCTGCTGACCGCGGCGCTGAACCGGGCCAAGACCGACGACAACCTGTCCCTGGAAACGCTTTGCCGCCTGGCCACCATAAAATTCTTGCGCGCCGAAATGCAGAGCCAGTTCGCGGCGGCGCTGGAGCGGTGCCGCGCCCAACTGAAGGCGTGCGAGGGCCCGCGGCAGTCGAATCCGCAACGCATCATCGAGTTGCGGGAGCGGACGGCGCGCTTCCAGATGGCCCGGAAGACCATCCTGCGGAAGGTGGGGGACGACCTGTTCGCCACCCTGCGCGAGCTGGAGAAGACCGCGCTGGCGCGGATGCGGCGGTCGCTGTTCGGCAGCGCGGGCGAAGACCAGGAGCTGTTTTTGAACCGGCTGCTATTTACCGAGGATGGCCGCGACGATTTTCTGAACGCCGAGCATTACGTGATGCTCGGCAACTACGAGCGCGATCCCGACCGCTTTGCTCCGATCCGGGAGATTGCCGCGTCTTTTCTGCGTTCTCTGGGCTATGCGGGGGAAAACCACGACGCGGAGTTGGACGGCCTGCTCAGCGAGCCGGAGAATGCGCACCGCTTGTTCGGCGGCGCCGACCCCGAGGCGCCTTTGCCCAAGGCCGTGCTCACCGCCTGGATGGAGCGCCTGCTCCAGGAGGACGTCCTGGCCCACGTGCTGGCGGCTTACGAAACGGCTCCGTTGCTGGCCGAGTATTCGCCGCCGGTCAATCCGCAGCAACTGAAGCAGGCGCTGATCTTTCGCGAGGAGTTCAAGCGCGTGGAAACGCTGCTGGAACAGCACGGCAAAATGTCATCCGCCAATCTGGGGGCGGCCGCCCGCCGGGTGGAACGCCGCAAAACCGCGGAATGCGAGAAAATGGCGGCGCGTTTTCTGCACGATTTCATGCGCTACCACCGCGACCTGCGCCGGCTGGAAGCGGTAAACTCCGGCCTCGACAGCGTCAACCTGATCGCCACCGACAAGCTGCGCGAGCTCTCCGCCATCAATCACACGCTTTACGAGTTCCTGCTGGCGGAAGAGCAAAAGCCGGCCGAACCGAAAATCCTGCATCATGTGATCCTGAAGGCGGATATCCGCGATTCCACCCAAATGACGCGCACCCTGTTCGAGCGCGGGCTGAATCCGGCGTCGTACTTCAGCCTGAACTTCTACGAACCGGTGAACAAGCTGCTGCCCAAATATGGGGCGCAGAAACTGTTTCTGGAAGGCGACGCCATGATCCTGGCGCTGTTCGAGCACGAGGGCGAGCCGGAACTGGGCGTGGGGCGCGCGTGCGTCCTGGCCAAGGAGATCATTGAAATCGTGCGCGCCTATAACGAGCAGTCGCAGAAGGCGGGACTCCCCATCCTGGAGCTGGGCATCGGCATCGCCTACCAGGACACGGCCCCCATGTACCTGATGGACGGCGCCACCCCGGTGATGATTTCGCCGGCGCTGAATGCCAGCGACCGGCTGTCTTCCTGCAGCAAGAGCGCGCGGCGATTCTGCGCGGGCGTGGAGACGGTATTCAACGTTTTCACCTTCCAGACCATCGACGATACCGACGCCGCCGGCCAGCCCGAGGAGTTCCTGATTCGCTATAACATCGGCGGCATCGTAGTGGATGAACCCGCATTCCAGAAGCTGCAGCAGGAAATCTCGCTCGCCCGGCACGATCTCCGCCTGCCCACCTTGTGGGCCGAAAACAGCGTGCGGATATATACCGGAAGCGTGCCGGTGGCCTCCGGGATCGTTCACAAACTGGCGGTGCGGGAGGCGCGTGTGCCCCACATCGATGCCCGCGAATTCGCGCTCAAGAACTGGACCGGCCGCCGCTACTACGAAGTCTGCACCAACCCCGCCGTTTACGAAGTCCTGGAAGGGTCCGGGAAGATTGAGTAATTCAATTACTTAATGCCCCGCTCCCACTTCCTTCATGTACTGGTCCAGAGTTACGAACTTATAGCCCCGCGCTTGCAGCTCCGGCACCAGCGTTTCCAACGAGGCGACGGTGGTAGAAAGCTCATGGAACACCAGGATGTGGGTATCGCCCCCCTGCCTTTCGCGGGCGGCAATCTGACGGATAACGGCGGCGGCAAGCGAAGGCTTGGGGCAGTGCGCCGGATGCGCGCCCGCGCAGAGGTAATCCTGGGAATTCACGTCGCGCAGCGCCAGGGGCCGCGCGGGCGAAATGCTCATCACCGTATAACCCCGGTCTTCCAGTTTCTTTTGCAACTCCGCCCACATGATCCAATCGGGAGGGCGCAGATACCTGGGTTGGGCGTGGGTCACCGCCTGGATGAGGCGGGCGCCCCGGTCGATGTCGCCGAGCACCCACGCTTCGCCGTGCTGCCGTTCGGCCAGGCGCAACTGAATATGACTGTAAGTGTGGTTCTCGATCTCGTGCCCGTGCTGCCGGACCAGTTGGGCGGCGTCCAGGCAGGTGACGCCGATGTTGGGCTCACGCCGGTCGCCAAACGTCTTGGGAGTCAAGCGCCAGCCCATGACGAAAAACGTGGCCTTGACCTTTTGCCGGTCGAGCAAGTCCAGCAGGCCGGGCGGGGCGCCGGTCGCCTTCGTTCCCAGCAGCACATAAGGCCGGGGACCATCGTCGAAGGTGAGGGCAATGAGCTTCTTATCGCCGGCCACAGCGGCCGCAGAGAGCATGATTCCCAGGAACAACAGGCCCAGTATGCGCTTCATGAGGCCATTGTACCGGTACTGGGAATGGTGGCTGGTGCTGGGTGCCGCCGTTGCCGGTTTGATTGCCGCCGCGATCGTCGTTACCCGGCGGTTACAGACGGCCGCCTGCGCCGTAACCAGCCGCCAAATTCCCGCCAGCTCCACCGGAACCGGCATTTGATGGGCGGCTTTTGCGCCGCTCTGGCGGCAAGCCAAACACTCCCAAGGGCGGAATCAATGGCCGTTTTTCCGGCTGATTGTGGTTCTTGCTATAATAGTCGCACTTTGATCGCGGAGCTTTGGAGAGAGAGCTCGGCCGCTGAAGGAAATTTATCTTCATGAGTCCGAAACGATTCTGGGTTTTTAGGGCAGTGGCATTTTTGGCCATTGCCGCCGGGGTAAATTTTTGTGCGCGGGCGCAGGCGCAAGATAGTGCGGTCCTCAAACCTCCTCCGGGGGCGAAGCTGGCATTAATAGTTTTCGAAGACTTGCAGTGTCCGCTGTGCGCGCGGGACTATCCGTTGCTGCAGCAAGCCGTACGCGACTACAAGATTCCTCTGGTACGTTACGATTTTCCTTTAGCGATGCATTCGTGGTCGTTCGAGGCCGCGGTGTGGGGCCATTATTTCGATAGCAAGTCCAGGAAGTTGGGCGATGACTTCCGCGGTTACATCTTCGAGCACCAGGCGGAGATTGCTCCGGAAACCCTGCGCTCGTTTGTGGAGAAATTTGCCGGGCAACAGAAGATTGTGGCGCCGTTCATCCCCGATCCTCACGGCAAGTTCAAGGCGGAAGTGGAAGCGGAACAGGCAACCGGAACGCGCATAGGCATTAAACATACGCCCACGATTTACATAGTGAGCAATAACCATACCGGCCCGCCCGAAGAAGTGGTGGACGCCAACCAGTTGTATCAGATGATTGACGCCATGAAGGCGGAGACGCGGTAGAACGCGGAGGCCAAATGGAAACCAAGGCCGGGGCCCTCTCGTCGCGGGAGCGGATACTCCAGTCCGCCAAGCATCTCTTCTCGGTCCGCGGTTATGAAAATACGAGCACGATCATGATCGCGCGGGCCGCCGGCACCAGCGAATCGCAACTGGTAAAACATTTCGGCACCAAGGACGGCCTGTTGGAGGCGATCTTCGATCAGGGCTGGACGGCTTTGGGCGACGTCTTCCAGGTGGCGGTCCATAGCGGTTCGGGGCCGGCGCGGCTCAAGTCCGTCATGCAGCAGGTATTGCAGGGGCTGGAACGCGATTCCGAGATGAAGGAATTGATGTTGCTGGAGGCCCGCCGCATCCGCAAACAGGGTCAACTGGTGCTGCTGACCCGCAGCTTTATCGAATTCACCAGCAAAGTGGATGCCTTGCTGACCGATATGCAGGCGAACGGCGAATTGCGGCCCGGCTTGCGCCCGGCGGCGGTGCGCTCCGGCTTGATCGGCGTATGCGAGGGCATGCTGCGCGACCAGCTTCTGGCCCGGCGCTTCGGGTTCGAAGCCGGGTATAACACCGACGATATGCAAAAGGTCCTGGATACGGTCCTGGCGGCCGTATTGGCGCCGGGATAATCTCAGACCGCTACGCCGGGCGACTGACGGGAAACGCCAGGCGAAAGCCGCGATTAGCAATTGGCTTTTGGCCAGCGGGGCGGCGGGAAGATTGTCAAGATTGCCAATCGAGCCCGTCCCCGGTCCCCGGTCCCCCGTCCCCCGCCAGAGGCGGCCATTCCCGGAAACCGCGGCGCTTTTGGCGTTTGTTTTTCCTGTCAAAACGCATCACGGGCAAGGTACTCAAGGTTCTCAAGCACTGTCTCACCGGAGGGGTCCACCCCAGCGGTCATTGGTTGTCGGTCTTCGGTCGTCGGTCTTCGGTCTTCGGCCGGAACCCCGCGGTTGCCTCGTTTTATGGTGTGAACCGCATCGTGTAGGTGGAGCATCAAGGTGCTCAAGGATCTCAACATTCGCATGTCGCCCGTTACCGGTCCCCCGTCCCCCGCCAGAGGGGCCATTCCCGGAAACCGCGGCGCTTTTGGCGTTTGTTTTTCCTGTCAAAACGCATCACGGGCAAGGTACTCAAGGTTCTCAAGCACTGTCTCACCGGAGGGGTCCACCCCACTGGTACCTGTCGCCCGGAGCTTGAGGCTTAAGCTGCCTGCCGCTGGTTGAGTTGTCAAAGAACCGGCAACGCGGCTTCCCCTGGGGCAAGCGGCCGGAGTTCCTCTGCTGCGGCCAGGCGCGCAGACACGGCTCCCCGATCGTTACGTTACTAATAACGTTACGTAACGTTATAATAATAAGGTTGAGGCAGGACGATTGTCAAGCGCGGTTGTGTGCGCGGCGAGATTCCCGTCCCGGCGGGGGTTTCCGGCCGGTGGCCAACGGCCAACGGCCAACGACCGGCTATCTTGCCGCGCCGCGGCTTTGCAGGCGGCGCAAGACTTCGAAGAGCGGCTCGTTGGGAGGCTGGGCGCTCAATTCATAGACTTCGGCGAAAGCGATCTTGCCCTGCTTATCGACCACGAACACCGCCCGCTCGCTGATGCCGGGCAACGGGGCGAGGTTCTCCCGGCGCACGCCGTATTTGCCGGCAACCTCGCCGTGCGGCCAGAAATCGCTCAGCAGAAAATAATCGAGCCAGTCGATTTCATGCCGCTGCCAGGCAATATGGCAGTACGGGGAATCGGGACTTATGCCCACGACCTGGGCATCCAGCGCGGCGAACTTCGGCAAATCGGCCTGGTACGCCGGCATCTGGAGCGCTCAAGCCGGACTGAAATCGACGGCATAAAAGGCCAGCACCACGTGCTTGCGGTCCCGGCAATCGCTGAGCCGGAACGTTTGTTTGCGGTCGCGGATTACCCCCGGCAATTCGAAGTCGGGAGCAAGGTCTCCGGGTTTCAGAGCCATGTTTGCCTCCGTAGGCCATTCTATCCAGTTTTAGCGTTTTGCGGATTCAACATCGTTGCGGGAGAGAAATGCCGTAGCGCCAGCCGTTTTTGCAAAACGAACGCAAAGGGCGCAGGGAAGCACCGGCGAGTTCCGCGAAGGCCGTAGCGCGGGTCTCCGGCCGCCGGCGATACCTGTGGTATCCGCCGATGCTAAACTTTATTTATGGCGGAGATGGCGCGCAGAACGACAGTTGCGGTGGATGTGGGCGGCGTGCGCGTAGGCGGCGGCGCTCCCATCGCCGTGCAGTCGATGACCAACACCGATACCGCCGACGTGCCTGCCACGGTCCGGCAAGTGGCGGCGCTGGCGCAAGCCGGATCGGAACTGGTGCGGGTCACCGTGAACAACGACGCGGCCGCGGAAGCGGCGCCGCAGATTGCCGAGCAGCTCGAGCAGGCGGGCATTCGCGTTCCCCTCATCGGCGACTTTCACTATAACGGCCACCTCCTGCTGAAGAAGCATCCCCAGTGCGCGCGCCGCCTGGCGAAGTACCGGATCAATCCCGGCAATGTCAGCGTGGGGCGCAAGGACGACGACAACTTCCGCACCATGATCGAAGTTGCCGCCGAAAACCGGAAGCCGGTGCGCATCGGCGTGAACTGGGGCTCGCTCGATCAACAACTGCTCACCCGCATGATGGAGGAAAACGCGCGCGCCGCGCAGCCCCGCAGCGCCCGCGACGTGACCATGGAAGCCATGGTGGCCAGCGCCCTGCGCTCGGCCGAATTGGCGGAGAAATACGGCCTGCGCCATGACCAGATCCTGCTCAGCGCCAAAGTCAGCGGCGTGCAGGACCTCATCGACGTGTACCGCTCCCTGGCGGCGCGCTGCGATTATCCGCTGCACCTCGGCCTCACCGAAGCGGGCATGGGAATGAAGGGCGTAGTGGCGTCCTCCGCGGGCCTGGCGGTGCTTTTGCAGGAAGGGATCGGCGATACGATCCGGGTCTCGCTGACGCCCGCGCCCAACGGCGACCGTACGGAAGAAGTGCTGGTAGCGCAGCAGATCCTGCAGTCGATGGGCCTGCGCAGCTTCACCCCGCAAGTTACCGCCTGTCCCGGCTGCGGCCGCACCACCAGTACTTTCTTTCAGCAAATGGCCGAAGAAATCCAGGCGTACATCCGCCGCCGTATGCCGGAGTGGAAACAGCGTTACCCCGGCGTGGAAGAGATGAAAGTGGCGGTGATGGGCTGTGTGGTGAACGGTCCGGGCGAATCCAAGCATTCCAACATCGGCATCTCCCTCCCCGGCACGTTCGAAGAGCCCAAAGCCCCGGTGTTCGTGGACGGCCGTTTAGCGACCACGCTGCGCGGCGACGGCATCGTGCGGGAATTTATCGGCATCTTGGACGAATACGTAGAGTCGCATTACCGCGAGCCGCGGTGAGCCAGCCGATACCATTCAGGCGGCAAGAATCTACACTTCTTTACTTGCCGGATGACGAAGCGGAGATGACAATTGCCGCTGAGGACCAGGCGAGCCCCTTTCGCATCGGCCCCGAAGTGGTAAAGTGCCTCATGAAAGGCCAAGCCGATGAGGACATCCACAGGACGTTTTTCCTCTGGTACGCCGTATTTCCCGCTCGTGCTGGTGTTGCTTGCCTTCACCGGGGTCTCCGGAAGCGCGCAGAGCGCTTCACGAATCACCGCGCCGATTGACGCCGCTGCGCGCGTCACGATTGCGGATTCCGTGCATCCGCTGGCCCAGGCCGCTTACGATCAGGGCGCGGTAGAGCCGCAATTGGCGATGCAGCGAATGCTCCTGGTCCTGGGAGCGAGTCCGGAACAGGAGCAGGAATTGCGCACCTTGCTGGACGCGCAACAGACCCCGGGATCGCCGGAGTATCGCCGCTGGCTGACGCCCGCGGAATTCGGCGCGCGTTTTGGTCCCTCCTCCGAGGATGTGCAGAAGGTGAAAGGCTGGCTGGAGGCGCAAGGATTCGAGGTGGGTGGGGTGGCGCGCAGCGGCCGCTGGATGGAATTTTCCGGGACCGCGGAGCAGGTGACGCAGGCTTTCCAGACGCCGATGCGCCGCTATCAAGTGGGCGGCAGGATACATCTGGCGAATGCCGCCGCCATCTCGATTCCGGCGGCATTGTCTCCGGTCGTGCGCGGAGTAGCTTCCCTGCATGACTTTTTCAGCAAGCCGAGTCTGACCCGGTATTACCCGGTGCAACGGAATGCGAGCGGAGTGCTGGCGCCGGTTGATCCGTCTTTCAGTTACCCGCCGGGACCCGCGCATTACCTTGCTCCGGCCGACTTCGCCACCATCTATGACGTCACGCCGCTGTATCAAGAGCAAATCAACGGATCGGGGCAGGCCATCGCCATCGTGGGGCGGAGCCGGGTCGAGTCGACGGATGTGCAAATCTTCCGGCAGATCTTCGGACTGCCCGCGGCCGAACCGCAAATGATTGTGAGCGGGGAAGACCCCGGTTTCACCGGGGACGACGATTCGGTGGAAGCCTCGCTGGATGTGGAATGGGCGGGAGCGGTGGCGCCGGAGGCCAACCTCGAGCTGGTGGTGAGCTCCTCGACGAACACCACCGATGGCGTGGACCTGGCGGCCGCTTACGCCGTGGACAACAATCTCGCGGGCATCGTGAGCGTGAGTTTCGGAAACTGCGAACCGGCTACGGGCAGCACCGAGAACCTGTTCTGGAGCAGCTTGTGGCAACAGGCGGCGGCGCAAGGCATCAGCGTCTTCGTGGCCGCGGGCGATGCGGGCGCGGCCGGCTGCGACTCACTGTATAGCTCTGAGCCCGCCAGCGGAGGCTTGGGAGTGAACGCACTGGCCTCGACGGCCAACGACACCGCGGTGGGCGGCACCGAGTTCCAGGAAAACGGGAATGATGCCGCCTTCTGGAACGCGGCCAACGACCCGGCGTTCGGGTCGGCCTTCGGATACGTTCCCGAAGCGGTCTGGAATGAGAACTGCGATCCGACGATTTCCGGCGAATGGTGTTTTGAGTACTATCTGACGGCGGGAGCCGGCGGGGTCAGCATTCTCTACGCGAAGCCCAGTTGGCAAGTCGGATGGAATGTGCCCAACGACACCTCGCGCGACCTGCCGGATGTTTCCCTGGCGGCCGCGGCCCTGCACGACGGTTATCTGTTCTGCTTTGAAGGAAGCTGCGGGACCACCACCGACAGCCAAGGCAATCCGGTGCTGGTCAATGCCGAGGTCGTGGGCGGCACTTCCGCGGGCGCGCCGGCATTTGCCGGTCTCCTGGCGCTGATCGATCAGAAGACCGGGAGCCGGCAAGGCTTGGCCAATTACATGCTGTACCCCCTGGCGGCAAGCGAGAACTTGAACGCTTGCGATGCGAGCGCGCAAACCGATCCGGCGGTGCGCGCGCCCTGCATATTTCATGACATCACCTCCGGCAACAACAGCGTTCCCGGCCAGACGGGATACAGCGCGGGCAGCGGTTTCGATCTAACCAGCGGGCTTGGTTCCGTGGATGCCGCGAACCTGGCGAGCGCCTGGGCATCCGCAGCCAGTGAATTTCAGGGCTCCACAACCACTATGAGCGCGGCGGTGGGCGGCGCCCCGGCGAGCGCCATCTCTTTTCAGCACGGCGGAGCGGTGATGCTGGGAATCCAGGTGGAGGCAATCTCCGGCAGGGGAACGCCGGCGGGCAACGTTGCGCTGCTCTCGGACAAATATGGCGCGGTGGCCAGCGGCGTTTTGGTGAACGGCAGATTCAGCAATACGTTTACTTTGCTTCCGGGCGGAACATACAACCTTTCGGCGCACTATCCCGGCGGCGGCGTCTTCGGCGGAAGCGATTCCAGCGCCATTCCCGTCAACATTACTCCAGAGAACAGTGTGGTTCAGCTCCTGTACAGTTTCGGCGGTTTCAGCGGCAGCGGCAGCACGGCTGCAGTAATGGTTGCGTACGGATTCTCGTTTGTCCTGCAAGCCACAGTTACGGCCGTCTCGGGAAATGGCATAGCCACGGGATCGTTGACGTTTATGGATGGAGGCTCGGTCCTGGCGGTGGTTCCGCTGGATAGCTCGGGAAACGCGTCCTACACCTTCGGCTCGGGGAACAACGCCTATCCGGCTTTGGGTTCCCACACCATCACGGCTTACTACTCGGGGGACAACAGTTTGAATCCGAGCGTTTCGGCGCAGCCCCTACCGGTCATGGTTACCCAGGGTAATCTCGGATGGGGTTTTGGGATAGGCCAGGTGGAGCCGGGCGAATGGAGGCTGTTAGCCGAAGCATTACCCACGAGCGCCCCGCTGCCTACGGGGACGGTGCAGTTTTTCGATGGCAACACGGCGCTGGGGCCGCCGGAGCAGTTTGGCGCCACTTATCCGTACGGGGTGCCCTGGGTTTCGACTCTGATGCCCCTTTCCCCCGGCGTCCACAACCTCAGCTTCAATTATTCCGGGGATGCAACCTATGCGGCATTTTCGTTCCCGGGCATACCGTTCACCGTTCCCGCCCTATTCGCCCTGTCGGCGTCCAATGCCGTTGCCTCCATCGCGGCGGGGCAAACGGCCACTTACAACCTCATGCTCACGCCCAACGACTATCCCGGAGGCACGGTGACGCTTACCTGCGCAGGAGCGCCGGCGGGGGCCACCTGCACCGTCACTCCGAAGAGCATTCAGCTTGCGGACACTGCGGTTCCCATAACGGTGACGGTCTCGACGGCAACGGGCGGCGCCCGGTCGAATCCGAGGCCATTGCAGCCGTTGGCACTCACGTTCGCCGGTGCGTTCGCTTTTCTGGCGGGCTGCGTGAAAATGAGATCGAAATTCGCGGCAGCGTTCCTGGTCCTGCTGCTGGTGGCCGGCATGAGCGGTTGCGGGGGCGGCGGTCCGGCGGCCAGCTCCAGCAGCGGTTCCGGCTCCGGCGGCGGCAGCAACAGCACCGGCAACACAACGGCGCCACAAAGCGTCGCCCTGGTCATAACGGCAAGCGATGGGACGAACACCAGCAATATCGTGCTTGCCTTAGAGGTCCAGTAACGAAAGGCGGCGTAGCTGTCAGCCGGAAGAGGAGACAGGAGTTAGGAGTCAGGAGGGGGCCGGAAGAGAATTTCGCCGCTTCGCGGGTGGAAAGAGCAGCGATCAGCAATCAGCGATCAGCCGTCAGCCAGAAAGGAAGACAGAAGCTAGGAGTTGGGAGGCGGACGGAAAGAGAACTTTCGGCGCTACGCCGCAAGACGCAAAAATGCATAGACCCTTCGGCCCGCCAAAAGCGCGGGCCTCAGGATGACAACCATCGCGGGTACAAAGTTCTCTGCTTTCTGCAACGCTTGTCACTCTGTCCCGCTCTGCGGGACCCGCTCCGCGGGACGAGTCGAAGGGCCTATGTATTTTCTTGCCTGCCCGCAATGCATAGACCCTTCGGCTCCGCGCGCAGGGTGACACCCGGGTTGGCGCGGGAACGTTGGGGCTTGGGAAAAAGGCGAGCACGCCGGCAATGACTTTATTCGGGCGTTGTGCTACCCTCGGTCACCGAATGCATCGCGCAAGGACATACTACGTTTACCTGATGACGAATCGCTCGAAGACCTTGTATGTGGGCATCACCAACGATCTTGTCCGGCGCGTTTGGGAGCACAAAAACCACCTCAATCCTGGTTTCACTGACCGCTACTTGATCGACCGCCTGGTCTGGTACGAGCTGCACTTCGATGTCCGCACGGCCATTGCACGCGAGAAGCAGCTCAAGGGCTGGAAGCGTGCCAGGAAAATGGCGCTTGTAGTGGCCATGAATCCGACCTGGAAGGATCTTGCCGCAGCTTGGTACCAGCCGTTGGCGCGTCCAGCGCGGCAAGATGCATAGGTCCTTCGGCCCGCCAAAAGCGCGGGCCTCAGGATGACAACCATCGCGGGTACAAAGTTCTCTGCTTTCTGCAACGCTTGTCACCCTGTCCCGCTCTGCGGGACCCGCTCCGCGCGCAGGGCGCGCTATGCTCAGGGTGACACCCGGTCTGCCAGATGAGAAAGCCTCTTAAAGGCCTTTCATGCTCTGGATAGTCCACTCGTTCGCGTGTTTGGTCAGAAGAATGGCAACGCGGACCGGTCCCACCGTCTTCCCGCGCCCGCCGTCGACATAGCTTACCGCCTCGCTGCAGTCCATCGAAACGGATGATCCGAACCGTGCCGGAACCGAACATTCCAGGGCGATCCGGGGGGTGGCGGACCTTTTCTGCAAGAACTGGAAGACGCTCTGAAACGCCGCTTTGCGCTGCCGGTCCAGTTGCGGCCAGGCTTTTAAAATCTGCTGCATGTCCATCGCTTCGAAGCCGTTCCGGTAGCCGGTCAGGGTGCTTTCGATGCCGCTTACGTCACGGAGAGTATCCGGGGAGTTGAACGCAGCGGGCGTACGCCGCACGGAAACGGTGCGGGAAACCGGCAGCGGCGGCACGGAATCGCCGCCCGCGGGAGCCGCCTCCGCACGTACGCTGGTATCCGCAGCAAGCAAAGGACGATTGATGTCGTCGGCAGTACAGAAGGTAATAATGCCCAGAGTAAAGAGACAGAGAACCAACCCGAACCCAATCTTTCTGTTCATCGAGGGAGCCCTCCCATTAGAAAGCGTAGGAGAATTCCCTCCGGCCAGCAACTTACATTGGACCACTGCGCTTTCGTGATCTAGGCGCGGGGCGCCGAGCCAGGCGGAGCTATCGGCTATCAGCTATCAGCCAAAACGGGAGTCCCGCGTCGAAACGGCTCCACGCGGCGTACCGCCGAAGGCTCTTTTCTGGCTGACCGCTGAAAGCTGAGAAGCTGACAGCTTTTCCGGCTATCTGCCGGCAGGCTCTAAGTGCCTTCGCTCCAGGTTGCCAGATACTCCTCCTGCTCCGGAGTGAGGCGGTCGATTTTGATTCCCAAGGATTCGAGTTTGAGCTTGGCCACGCGTTTATCGAGTTCCTCGGGAACCATATAAACCTTCTTTTCGAGGCTGGCCCCGCTTTTGACGAGGTATTCCACGGAGAGCGCCTGGTCGGCAAAACTCATATCCATGACTGAAGCCGGGTGGCCTTCGGCGGCGGCCAGGTTGATGAGGCGGCCCTCGCCGAGCAAATTGATGCGGCGGCCGTCGCGCAGCGAGTACTCCTCGACAAAGGGGCGGGTGGTGCGCTTGGAGGAGGACATTTTTTCCAGCGCGGGGATATCCACCTCGACGTTGAAGTGCCCGGAGTTGCTGACGACGGCGCCATCCTTCATCAGCTCGAAGTGTTCCTTGCGGATCACATTCTTATTGCCGGTGACGGTGCAGAACATGTCGCCAATCCTGGCGGCCTCTTCCATGGACATTACCCGGAAGCCGTCCATTACCGCTTCCAAGGCGCGGGTCGGATTGATCTCGGTGACAATCACGTCGGCGCCCATGCCGCGCGCGCGCATCGCCAGGCCACGGCCGCACCAGCCGTAGCCGCCGACCACAAACTTGCTGCCGGCCAGCAGCAGGTTGGTGGCCCGGACAATGCCGTCGAGGGTGGACTGGCCCGTTCCGTAGCGGTTATCGAAGAGGTGTTTGGTATCGGCGTCGTTGACGGCAACGATGGGATAGCGCAACACGCCGTCCTTCGCCATGGCCCGCAGGCGAATGACTCCGGTGGTGGTCTCTTCGGTGCCGCCGATAATCCCGTCCACCACGTCGGTGCGCTTGGTTAAAGCCGTAGTCACCAAATCGGCGCCATCGTCCATGGTCAGGTGGGGCTTATGGTCGAGAGCGGAATTGAGGTGCTGATAGTAGGTGTCATTGTCCTCGCCCTTGATGGCGAAAACGGGAATGCCATAGTCGCGCACCAGGCAGGCGGCAATGTCGTCCTGCGTGGAAAGCGGGTTGGAAGCGCACAGCACCGCGTCGGCGCCGCCGTCGCGCAAGGTAATCATGAGGTTGGCGGTTTCGCTGGTGACGTGCAGGCAGGCCGCCACCCGTATGCCCTGCAACGGCTGGTTCTTGATGAACTCCTTGCGAATGAGCTGCAAGACCTTCATCGACTGGTTGGCCCACTCGATTCGTTTCTTTCCCAAGTCGGCCAATTCGAGGTTCTTCACATCGCAATGGACCCGTTCGGCTGTACTGGACATAAGCTCCCCGTTACACGGCTGTGGTTGCAAATTATAGCGGTTTGGCCGCTCCCGATTGCACGGGGGCAGCGGCTTCCAGGCCCGCCTGGGCACGCAGCGCGGCGGCTTTATCGGTGGCTTCCCAGGTAAAATCCTTGTCCGGGCGCCCGAAGTGGCCGTAGGCCGCGGTCTTACGGTAAATGGGCCGGCGCAGCTTCAGCGCTTCAATGATGCCCTTGGGTTGCAACTGGAAATTGGCGCGGATCAAATCCTGAATCTTCGGCTCGGGCATTTTGGCAGTGCCGAAAGTCTGCACCAGCACGCTGACCGGCTCGGCTATCCCGATGGCGTAGGCAAGCTGCACTTCGCAACGCTCCGCCAAGCCGGCCGCCACCAGGTTTTTGGCGACATAGCGGGCCATATAAGCGGCGGAGCGGTCAACCTTGGTGGGGTCCTTGCCGCTGAAACATCCTCCGCCATGCCGCCCCATGCCGCCATAGGTATCCACAATGATTTTGCGGCCGGTTAAACCGGTGTCTCCCATGGGTCCGCCCACTACGAAGCGGCCGGTAGGATTGATGAAATACTTGGTATCGGCATCGAGCAGCCCTTCCGGGATGGAATTCTGAATGATGTGCTGCAAGATATCGGCGTGGAGCTTCTTGCGGTCCACCAGTTCCGAATGCTGGGTGGAAATCACAATCGCATCCACCCGCCGGACCTTCCAGTTCTCGTCGTACTCGATGGTGACCTGAGACTTGCCGTCGGGCCGCAGGTAGTCGAGCTGTCCGCTCTTGCGCACCTCGCTCAACCGCTGCGTCAGCTTGTGCGCCAGCGCGATAGGGGCGGGCATGAGCTGTTCGGTCTCGTTGCAGGCATATCCGAACATCATGCCCTGGTCGCCGGCGCCTCCGGGATCGACTCCCATGGCGATATCGGGGGACTGCTCATGAATCGAGCTGATCACGGCACAAGTTTCAAAATCGAAGCCGTAGGCGGCCTCGGTATATCCCACCGCCTTCACCGTGCCCCGCACGATGGCAGGAAAATCCACGTAAGCTTTCGTGGTAATCTCCCCGGCAATGAAAGCCAAGCCGGTAGTAAGCATGGTCTCACAGGCCACGCGGCTGTCCTGATCCTGCTCAATGCAGGCGTCCAGAATCGCATCAGAAATCTGATCGGCGATTTTATCCGGATGACCTTCGGTCACGGACTCGGAAGTAAACAAAAATCGGTTCCGGGATGACAAAATGACACTCCTTCTCTTGGGAATGGCGGTTATGCACTACCCCTCCCAGGCAGTGCCGGGCAGGCAGCTTGGACACTCCGAACTGCAGCGAATACAAACCCCTAACTTATTTAGGTTAGCAGAGTTGGCGGGGGTAAGCAATGGGCTTAAGAGGCATTCTGAATTTCAAATTCAAAATTTTCACAAAGGGCTAAGGCTGCAACCCTTCGGGAGTAAAGGTAACGGTGCGCACCTGGTTGCTGTTCCCGCCCAGCAACGTCTGAGGCTGGCCGTTGAACGAGTACTCGATGGCGGCGGCGTTGCCGGCCAGCAGAGTTATTTTCTGCCGGGCGCGCACCGTAGCCTCGCGCCGGGCGATCAGCATGCCTTGCATGACCGGTTTCCCGTCCGCGGTAATCGACACCCAGGAATCCTCGCGCGCGTGGAACAATACCTCAAAAACGGGCGCGGAAGCATCCGCCGCGCCCTTCCCGGAGGGCGGGGGCGAGGCCTCCGCAAGCGCGGCGGCGGCTACGGCGGGTGGCGAACTTGCGGTCCGAAGCCCCGCCGGGACAGCCGCTTGAGACACCGCGGAAGCTGAAACGGCGGGCGGCGGGAGGCCGCGGGGCGCCTGGTGGCGGGGCTGGCGCCAATGCGCGTGCCATTGGCGAAGATGAGAAATCGCGGCGTGGCGGAAATGCCACGCGGCGAACAACCCGGCAAGCAGCAACAGCAGCAACAGCAGCGGCCGCCAAGGCAGTGAGCCAAAATTGATCGCGCCGGATTCGGCTTCCGCCCCCCGCCAATTGGCTTCCAGGTTTTTCAGGTGTTCCACCTCATCGGCGCCGGCCGCTTTGGACTCCCCGAAGGCCGTCAAATAATCGGCGACCGCCTGCTCCTCGTCGATGCCCAGATAGCGGGCGTAAGCGCGCACGAAACCCTTGTTAAAAATGCCGCCGGGCAGTTTGGAGAAGTCCTCTTCCTCGAGAGCGCGCAGGGTGCGGCTGCCGATCTTGGTGGCGCTGGCAATCTCGTCGAGCGTGATGCCGCGCATCTCCCGTTCACGCCTTATCCGTTCGCCAAATCCCAAGCTCGTCTCCCGGCCGCACATCGCCTCGGCGGGGTTGGGGGGATGCCGAAGGCCGTCCCCTGGTGTGGTGGAATAGTAATGGCATCATAGGTTTCGGTCCTTGGCGATGTCAAACGGAAGGTTACGAAAGGGGGCCGGCCGGGCGCCTGCGGGTTGTGACGCAGGGTCCGTGTTCGTATAATGCGCGCAGCCCCCAGCAGTGGGGGACACTTTGATGGCGGACGCCACCAATACCGATAGCAAGCGGGAAGTACAGGAAGTAAACATCTTCCATGACGTAGCCAAAGCCCTGACTTCCTCCCTGAACCTGGATTCCATCTTGCAGACCATCATGGAAAAGGTGGCGGAATACTTCCGCCCGGACAATTGGTCTTTGCTGATGGTGGACGAGCACAAGGACGAGCTGTACTTCGCCATTGCGGTAGGGGAGGCGGCGGACACGCTGAAGAACGTGCGTCTCAAGCTGGGCGAAGGCATCGCCGGATGGGTGGCCCGCCATGGCGAAGCCCTGATCGTTCCCGACGTTTACAAAGACCCCCGTTTCGCCAAGCGAATCGACGAACTCACCCGCTGGCAGACGCGCTCGATCGTGTGCATTCCCCTGAAATCCAAACTGCGCGTGCTGGGCGTCATCCAGTTAATCAATGTGCAGATGGAGCAGTTCAAGCCCAGCGAGGTCTTCTTTCTGAACGCCCTGTGCGATTATGCCGCCATCGCCATCGATAATGCCCGCGCCGTCGAACGCATCCAGGAACTCACGATTACCGACGATTGCACCGGCTTGTTCAACGCCCGCCACCTGTACAAGACCCTGGAGGCCGAAGTTTACCGCTCGGCGCGTTTCGGTTACGAATTCACCGTGCTGTTCATCGATCTGGACTATTTCAAGCACGTCAACGATACCCACGGACACCTGGCCGGAAGCAGGCTGCTGGCGGAAGTGGGTTATGCCATTAAAGCCAACTTGCGGCTCATTGATTCGGCCTTTCGTTATGGCGGCGACGAGTTCGTGATCCTGTTGCCCCAGACCGGCAAGGACTCCGCCCTGGTAGTCGCCAAACGCCTGCTGGAGGTTTTCCGCACCAGTTCGTTCCTGACCGGCGAAAACCTGCGCCTGAACGTGCGGGCCAGCATCGGCGTGGCTACCTATCCCGAAGACGGACGCACCACCCACGAAATCATTCGCCAGTCCGATGAAATGATGTACGCCGTGAAAAACAGCACCCGCGACAATATCGGCGTCGCCCAGCGGGGACTCCTGGACTAACCCGTCCCCCGTCTCCCGTCCCTCGACAGACGAGAGGATTGCGCTTCACATGTCATGCCCTCTGAAGGCGCTTGCCCCGGCCCTCGGACCACCTGCGGAGCAACGTATTGCGCTCAGATTCTTGTGAATTCGCAGTTCTTTTCAGCCACCAAAGCCTGAAACAGGCTCCTGCGGGGGGCGGGGGACGGTCGTTAGGGTTTGCCGGAAAACCAGGCGCCCGCGTTCGGAGGCGCATCCCGGTTTACCCCAAAATCCCAGACGTAGAGATTCATCTGATTGTCTTCCAGCATCTCGACTACGGCGTACTCGCCCGTTTCCAGCGGTTCCGCGGCGGTCAACTTCAGCCAGGCGTCCGGTCCCGTCTGTCCGGGAAGAAACTCGCACTTGCTGGGCACAAATTTTTCCTGCTGGCTCACTTTTCCGTAAATTGGGATCTTCACGTCGCCGGCCGCACGAACGCCCTTCTTGGGAACGGGCTCGAGGCGGATAATGCGAAACCAGCCCTTGGCGTCCACATGCGGGATGGGGTGGCCCTTGGCATCCTGTGGCGGCTCGACCTTGATGTAGAAAAACGGATTAGCGACGTGCGCCTGGATGCGGGCGTGCACTCCCGGCAACTCGATAGGCTCCCGCTGGCCGGCCAGGGGGTTTACGGTTGCCCGTAGAATATTGCCGCCGAGGTTGCGCTTTACCTCTCCGCCCGCCTGCGCCAATTCGTTGAGTTGCGCCTCCTGCTTATAGACGTCAAGCAGAAAAACGCCGCCGGTCTCGGGAAGACGCAAGCCGGGGGCCACCAGCGGACTGCGAGCGTCTTCCTGCCGGCGTTCCGTCTCGGTTTCGGCTTCGAGGTTCAGCACCTCGGGTGAAACTGCCGGTTGGTATTTCTCGCGGGCATACTGCGCGGTGGCTGCCCAGTCAACCAACGAATAAGGCACCTCTTCCCATTCGTTGCGTTCCGCGCTCAAATAACGCACGCGGCCGCCTTGGACCTCGAACTTGGCCACCACTTGATAGGAACCATCCTTCAAGATCAGGCGCCGGATGTCCGCCGCGGCAGGCGAGGGCGCGGGTGACGGCGATGGCCGTTCCGGCGAGGCGGCCGGGGTTGCGTTGGGCGCCGCGGTTTGCGCGCGCGGCAAAGGCGCCTGCCCCAGCAGCGCCGGCAAAAGCAGGGCCATCAGCCAGACTGGAAAGCGGGAGCGCATAGCTTTGAGTATTATGGTTGAATTTGGAAGGATTGGGTAGCGCCGGGGAGGTGTGCCGATGGAAACCGCCGCTGCGCGTAAGCGCGCCAGGGGCATGGGCAGGCCGGCGGCCGTCATTGTCATGGCCATGGCGGCGGTGGCAGTGCTTGCCGGGCTCCTCGCCCTGGTGGCGATAGCAAGGCGCGCCGGGGGGAAGAACGCGGCGGCCCGCAACACCGCCCACATCGTCATCCTGGCTGCGCCGTGGGGCACGGTGAAGAGCCTGGCCGCGGCGGACGGTTCGCTGGAACGCGCCGTGAATCAACAGACGCCGGTGCGCGTGGACGTGCCGCCGGGGGAGTACGCCATCGTCGTCTTTGGCGCCAACGGCCGCGAGCAGAGCCGGAGGGTGAGGGCGGCGGAGGGAGCGCCCGGCGAATACCGTCCGGTCTTCGATAACTTTGACGCGGCCGCAGTGGCGCCGGGAGACCCGGAATTGACTGCCGCCCTGCGCGCCTATTACCGCGGCGATTTCGCCCAAGCGGAGATTGCCTTGCAGCAGTATGTGGAACGTAAGGGCCCCACGCGCGCGCTGGCGGAATTCTATTTGGGCGTGAGCGCGGTGACGCGCTTCTATCTGGCCGGCGAGCAGGACCAGGAGGAGAAAAGCAAGCTGCAACTCGCCGCCCGCGCCGCTTTCCGGCGCGCGCGGGAAACCCCGGGCTTCGTTCCGCCGGAGCCCTACGTCTCTCCGAAAATCATGGAGGCTTACAACAATGCCATCCGCTGACGGGGAAGGCAGGCCGCAATCCCGTACAATGGCGTTTTCATCTGGAAAGGGACAGTAGAGAATATGGCTGCGCCAACAAAAATCAATCTGAGCAATTCCGAAGATTTCCGCGAGGGCTACGCCAACAGCGTGCAGGTGCGGTGGAGCGTGTGGGATTTCTTCCTCGTATTCGGCACCTTTCAGCAACAGAGCGAAGACGCCGTGGACATAAAAAATTTCCAGGGCATCTACCTCAGCCCGCAACAGGCAAAGGCGTTGCTGATGATCCTGCAGCAGAACGTCGCCAGCTACGAGAAGACGTTTGGAGAAATCAAGCTGGATCCGCACTTTGCGGTCCCCGGGGTGATGAATTAGGCGGGGCGCGAAACGAGAAACGTGAAACGTGGAACGCTCTGGTACGCGCTGATTTTTTCCCTGCTGTGGGCGGCGCACGCCCCGCTGCTGCGGCTGCCGTACTTTTGGGATGAGGCCGGCTATTATGTTCCGGCGGCGCGCGACCTGCTGCTGACCGGCGATCCGATTCCCACCTCTACGCTGACGAACGCGCATCCGCCCTTGCAGATGGCCTGGCTGGCCTTCTGCTGGAAGCTCTCCGGAGTTTTTCTGCCGCGCCACACGCGGCCGCTTTTGTCCGGTTGGGGCGGCTGCCCGCCGGCAGTGACTCGCACGGCGATGCTGCTGGTGGCGGCCTTCGCGCTGCTGGGGGTCTTCCGGCTGGCGCGGCAGGTGAGCAATTTGTCCGTTGCCGCCGCGGCCACCCTGCTGACGGCGCTCTATCCGCCTTTTTTCGCGCAGAGTTCCCTGGCGCACCTGGATATGGCGGCCGCCGCGCTCACTTTGTGGGGGCTGGCGGCTTATCTCCGGCGGCGCCGCTGGCGAGCCGCCGCCTGGTTTGCCTTGGCCGGCCTCGCCAAAGAAACAGCGCTGCTGGCGCCCATTGCGCTGGTGATTTGGGAAGTTATAAGCACCAAGCTGGCAGCAACAACCCGAACGGGAAGAGCCATCAGCGATCAGCTATCAGCGATCAGCGGCCGGCAAGCAGCGCTAAAACGCCAAATGGCAGGCGCCAAGGCGGAAGGAACTGCGGGCCAACGGCCGGCGGCCAACGGCCAAAGACCTGCCGGCTGGAAGCTTGAAACCCGGAGCTGGCAGCTTCTTCTGAGTTGTTTGCCGCTGGCCGGCTGGCTGGCCTACCATTACGTCCGCACCGGCGCCGTCTGGGGCAATCCCGAATACTTGCGCTACAACCTGGGAGCGACGCTGAAACCGGGGCGCGTGCTTCTGGCCCTGGGCCAGCGGGTGTGGCAGTTGTTCGCTTATCAGAACATGTTCGTGCTGACCGGGGCGGCGGCTTTGGCTCTGCGGTTTCCTCCAGTGCGCACCGGCGGGAGAGAGACGGGCGAAGCTGCTTGCCGCGGCGCCGGGAGCCTGGTTCCGCCCGGCAGGGCCGCGTGGGGCGCAGCCGGGCGGCTACCGCTTGCGCCGTTAGCGCAGGCGGCTTTTGCCGCGCTCATGCTGGCTTACGCGGTGGTGTTGTCGGTGGCCGGGGGCGCGGTGCTGGCGCGTTATCTGCTGCCGGTGTACCCGCTGGTGATCTTGCCGGCGGTAGCGGTTTTATGGCGGCGAGTGCGGTGGTGGAAGGCGTGCGTGGCGATAGTGGCGGCGGCGTTTGCGATGGGGCTGTTTGCCCGGCCGCTTTACCGCAGCGCGCCCGAAGACAGTCTCGCCTACGCCGATTACGTCCGGTTGCATCAACGGGCGGCAATAAGATTGTCAGCCCTGCCGGACGCCGGAGTTTTGACGGCCTGGCCGGCCAGCGACGAGCTGCGCCTGCCCTACCTGGGATATGTGGCGCAACCGCTGACGGTGGTCCCGGTGGAGAACTTTACGCCGGAGAGCTTGCGGGAGGCGGCGCGCCGCCGGCGCGGCAGCTTCGATTACGCCCTGGTGTTTTCCACGAAGTATGAGCCGCCGCGCGCCCTCCGCATCGGGTGGTGGGACGATCTGCAGACACGGTTTTTCGATTATCACCGCGACGCGCCGCCCCAAACCGCGGCGCACCTCCTCGGCGGCCGCCTCCTGTATTACGAGCAGCGCGGCGGAGAATGGGTAGCTATCATCGGCCTTCCCGAGTTACATGGAGTTAAGCCCATGCCAGAGCAAAAGGCCGATAACCACCAGGATCAGCACCCCGGAAGCGGCGCCCAGGCAGCGCAACGGCCAAGTTAGTTGCTCCAGGCGGCGGAGCACCGCAGCCTGCTCTCTTTGCATGTGCGATTCGGACTCGTCGAGGAACAATTGATCGTCTTCTTGCATGCTGAGCGTGCTGCGGTAAATGAGCAGCACGATAAAAACCGCGGTAATTACACCCCATACAATCATCAGCAGCGTGGTTAGGGACATGCGCCACCTCGGTTATGCTTGGACCCTGACAAGAAGGTCCTTTGCCGCGAATTATACTCCGCCCGCGCCGCCGGAGACGAATAACACGAGACGGGATTTGTGCGACGCAAACCCCCGCCCTATCATCTAAGCCTTAGAAGCCGGGGTACGAGGCCGGCAGCGCTGTTATAATCCGGTTTGTTGAGGAGACGAACGAATGGCAACCACCCCCGAAGTAGCTCCCAAGACCGCTCCGGTCACGTTTTCGGCGAGCGCGGTGAAGAAGATCAAGGAAATCATGGCGCAACAGAACCCGGTCCCGGCCGGACTGCGCGTGGGCGTGGTCGGCGGCGGCTGCTCCGGATTCTCCTATTCCATGTCCTTTGAGAACGCCGCCGGGATGATGGACAAGGTGTTTGACGTCGAAGGGCTGAAAGTTTACGTGGACGCCACCAGCGCCATGTACCTGCAAGGCGCGTCCGTCGATTACGTGGAGACGCTGGAAGGCGCCGGCTTCAAGTTTGAAAATCCGAACGCGCAACGCACCTGCGGCTGCGGTTCTTCCTTCAGCGTCTAGGCCCGGCCACAATTCCTTTGGAAACGATTAACGCCCGCCCGGCGCGCGGGCGCGAGTCGCCGTCTGCGTTGATGATTCCGCCGCCGTAGTTTCGAAACGGCTGATCTTGTGCCCTGCCGTCTGTGCCTTCTCCCTTGCCTTGATTTGTAAACGCCCGCCGCGGCCAAGAGGGTACCTTCCTTGGTAACGGCGGGAGGTCATTTTGCCGTGGACTAGCGCCTTCCTTTGCTAAAGAATTCACTCAAAGTTGCGGCTCCCGCTTGAACGTGGGTCGGGGTTTGCCCAGTGGATTCCCAATAGCCGGCCTTGGCGCAGCCAAGACGGAAGGATGTGTCTATGAAGTCTCTGAATCAGCGCGCGCTCTGTCTTCTCCCCATTTTATTACTGCTTATCATCGCCGCAGGTTGCGGCGGTTCCAGCAACTCCGGCAGCAAGCCGGTCACGGTGTCGGTTACCCAATCGGGCTCGGCGACGACGGTGAACGCGGGCAGCGGGGCGGTAACGCTTACCGCTGCGGTGGCCAACGACAGCACCAATGCGGGCGTGACGTGGAGCCTGACGCCGGCCACGGGATGTGGAACGCTCAGCGCCTCCGGCACCGGCGCCACTTATGCGCCTCCGTCAGAGGCGTCGTTGAATGCGAATTGCACGGCGACGATTACCGCGGCTTCGGTAGCCAACAGCGCCCAGGTCAGCACCATCGCCTTCACCATCGACGCGGTTTCGGTGGCGGTAAGCGGGTCCAATCCTTCCAGCACCACGTACGGCGCCTCCGCGCCGCTTACGCTGCAGGCGTCCATTGCCAACGATGCCAGCGGCAATGGCCTGCAATGGAGCATTACCAGCGGCAGCACCCAGGCCCGGCGCTTGCGCCAAACCCCGCGGCGGGCGGCGATCACGAGCAGTTGCGGCAGCTTGTCGGCAGCGACGGGGACATCGGTAACCTATACGCCGCCGGCGGCGGTCTGCACGGCCACCATTACCGTCTCTGCCAGCGCGAATTCCAATGTCAGCCAGACTTTTACGATCACCGTCAGCCCGGCATCGGTGACCGCGAGCGTGAGTGCTTCCCAGAAGACCTATGACGGCACCACCGCGGCCACCATCAGCGGCTGCACCCTGACGGGCGTGATTACGGCCGATGCCGGCAACGTGACGTGTGCGGCGGCGGCGGCCAGCTTTGCCGACAAGAACGCGAGCGCCAAAAAGACGGTGACGGCTACGGGTATTACCTTGAGCGGAAGCGCAGCGGCCAACTACGCGCTGTCCTCTACCACTACCACCACGACGGCCACCATTACGGCGCGGCCCATCACGGTGACGGCGGCAGCCAACAGCAAGACGTATGACGGCACCACTGCGGCCAGCGGCGCGCCGACTATCACCACCGGCACTCTGGCTACCGGCGATACAGCAAGCTGGACCGAGACTTATGGCGCGAAGAACGTGGGCACGACCCTAACCCTGACGCCGGCGGGTACGGTCAGCGACGGCAATGGCGGCAACAATTACAACGTGACCTATGTTCCCATTACCAGCGGCGTGATCACAGCGCGGCCGATTACGGTGACGGCGGCAGCCAACAGCAAGACGTATGACGGCACGACCTCGGCCGGCGCCACGCCGAGTATTACCAGCGGCACTCTAGCCACGGGCGATACGGCAAGCTGGACCGAGACATATGGCGCGAAAACCGTGGGGACGAGCCTTACCCTGACGCCCGCGGGTACGGTCAGCGACGGCAACGGCGGCAATAATTACAGCGTGACCTTTGTGCCCGTCACCACCGGCGTGATTTCGGCGGCGCCTATCACGCCAACGGTGACCGCTTCAGGCAAGACCTATGACGGCACCACCACGGCCGCCATCAACGGCTGCACCCCGACGGGCGTCATTGCGGCCGATTCCGGCAATGTTACCTGCACCGCGGCTTCGGCGAGCTTTGCCGACAAGAACGTGGGCGCCGGCAAGACAGTGACGGCTACGGGTATTACGTTGGGCGGAAGCGCGGCGTCCAACTACGAGCTGTCCTCTGCCACGGCTACCACGACGGCGGCTATTACGGCGCGGGCGATTACGGTGACGGCGGCGGCCAACAGCAAGACGTACGACGGCACCATGACCGCCAGCGCCACCCCGACGATCACCAGCGGCACTCTGGCCACAGGCGATACGGCAAGCTGGACCGAGACTTATGGCACGAAGAACGTGGGCACGGGCATGACCCTGACCCCGGCGGGATCGGTCAGCGACGGCAATGGCGGCAATAACTACAGCGTGACCTTTGTGCCTAATACGAGCGGAGTAATCACGACGCGGCCGATTACGGTGACGGCGGCGGCCAACAGCAAGACGTATGACGGCACGACCTCGGCCAGCGCCGTGCCGACGATCACTACGGGCAGCCTGGCTACCGGCGATACGGCGAGCTGGACGGAGACTTATGGCACGAAAAACGTAGGCACAGGCATGACCCTGACGCCCGCGGGTACGGTCAGCGACGGCAACGGCGGCAATAACTACACCGTGACGTTTGATTCCGTCACCACCGGCGTGATTTCGGCGGCGTCTATCACGCCAATGGTGAGCGCCTCAGGTAAGACCTATGACGGCACCACCAGCATCAGCGTGGTGTGCACTCCGGAGGGTGTGGTTTCGGCCGATTCCGGCAATGTCACCTGCACCGCGGCTTCGGCAAGCTTTGCCGACCAGAACGTGGGCGCCAGCAAGACGGTGACGGCTACGGGAATCACGTTGGGCGGAAGCGCGGCATCCAACTACGCGCTGTTTTCTACCACGGCCACCACGACGGCAGCTATTACGGCACGGCCGATTACGGTGACGGCGGCAGCCAACAGCAAGACGTACGACGGCACGACCTCGGCCAGCGCCACGCCGAGTATTACCACCGGCACTCTGGCCACGGGCGATACGGTGAGCTGGACGGAGACTTATGGCACGAAAAACGTGGGCACGGGCATGACCCTGACCCCGGCAGGTACCGTCAGCGACGGCAACGGCGGCAACAACTACAGCGTGACCTTTGTGCCTAATACGAGCGGCGTAATCACGGTGCGGGCAATTACGGTGACGGCGGCGGCCAACAGCAAGACGTATGACGGCACCATG